>WPCG01024010.1_pt1 | contig 126153 bp, 129 predicted proteins | sample 5403311 | NCBI WGS metagenome assembly WPCG01 (sample SAMN12869467, study PRJNA574797) | sludge metagenome | isolation source: wastewater treatment of Control | place: China:Beijing | collected 2019-05-17 | reverse complement strand
AATTGCTAAAAATGATCTTTTTCTAGCAATAATTTGTCCTAAATATGATTTCGCGAAATAAACACCCGAAAATGAGAGGATGGCAACAACCGCGGACGTGAACTATTCAGAGATTATAAGATTTACAGGTCAAGTTTAGGGTAAATTTGGCAACGATAGAAGACCAACCTCGAAAGTATATCCGTGGAATTAATAAAGACATTGAGTGAAAAAATCGCGAACGGGGTACATCCAGTGGTATTCTAATTTATTTTATGGCAGACACATCATATATACAAAAAATATTGAGGAACCCGGCATTTGGATTAATGCCGTTGTTGCTCTTCTCGTTCCTTGTCCTGTGGATTGATACCCGCTTGGCGTCGTCGGCTGCCTTGGTGTTTGCTATCGCGGGATACGTGGCAGTAAAACAGTACAGCCGGCTTATCTACGATATTTCCATTGTCACGTTCGCGATCACGTTGGTGCTCTCTTTCACTCTTTTTGATCCCTTGCCCGTGTTAAACCGTTTCGTGTTGGTGGAGATTACATTTGTTTTATCCCTCATTATCATGCGGTTATCCAGAGGTAAAATAGTGACCCGGGTGGCCCGGGGGCGTGACCTGATGTTGAAGAATTATTTGAAAGAGTCGTTCCGGGTAGCCTTCCAAGCACAGTACGGGTTATCCATTCACCTGTTGCTGGTATTAGCCTTTTTCTTGTTTCATGCCGATCAGTCCCGGTACGTGAACACGGCATTCTTGGTCGTTTTCTGTCAGGTTATCCTTGTAGCCATCATCGCGGTAGAGACAACGCGGCTCTACATCTTGGACAAGAAGCTTTACAGCGAAGAGTGGTTGCCGGTGGTAACCGAGAAGGGCGCGGTCACGGGGCGTATTGCTAAATCGATCACCAAGGGGTTGAAAAATAAATTCATGCACCCGGTCGTGCGGGTGGCATTGTTGCACGACGGGAGAATCTACCTGAAGGAGCGTGACCCGTCGCGCTTGTTGAATCCGGGGAGACTGGATTACCCGTTCGAGAAGTACATGCAGTTTAACCACGATATCAACGAAACCGTGCGCAACAGTCTGGGGAGGGAGTGTGGCAAAGAGGACTTGCCGTTGCGATTCCTGCTGAAATACACCTTCGAGAATGATACCACGAAACGGCTTATCTTCCTCTATGTTTCGGATGTCGAAGACGAGGAAACGTTTAACAGCCTGCGCTTGAAGGAGGGTAAATTGTGGACCACCTCCCAGATCGAAGATAACATGGGCACGGAACTGTTTTCGGAGTGCTTCGAGCTGGAGTTCGAGTACCTGAAAAATACGGTACTCCTTGCCCACCGGTTGAAAAACGGCTCGAAATAGGGAGGAGATAGCGCCTCCATGCAACCCCGCACCTGTAGTCCCGCGCCTGCAATCCCGTGACCGATAGATAAAAAGCAATAGGCAGCTAAACTCACGTTCGGCTGCCTATTCATCGTTTAAATATAAAAAAGAAAAAAGTTATTTGTAAAAGATCCTAAAAATGGTTTTTATTTTATATCCCGCTGCCGGTAATTCCTGCTTCATTTTTCAAGGAGCCGGACAGTTTGGAGATGGAATTGAAATCGATTTTTCCGGATACCGTGATGAGCGAAAACTTCCCGCCATTATCTAACGTGATCAGGATCAAGTCTTGTTTTTCGTTGCTCTCCTTCTTCATGAAAACAGATAGTTTAGACATGCTCTCGTTGACCGAGACCACTTCCTCGTACTCGGTAAACATGTCTTTAACCAGCTCGTGGGCTTTGTCGAAGTAATACCTCGAATCCTCTTTATCATTGCTGCTTACTACCCGGATGCTGTTCAACTCTTTGAACGCGTTCTTCAGCTCTTCATCGCTGGTATTGTCAGCCATTCGTTCGAGCATTGTTTTCCCGATATTCACGTTGTCGAGGGGCCGTTCGCTTTCACCGTATTTTTCGATGAAACGGTTCACGAAGTCGCTCGGAAACACCGCGATGGAAAAAAACAACGACAATAAAATCAGTAACGTCCTTCTCATAAGTCACCCTCCTCCTGCCAAAAAGCTTCTTTTATTTCTTCTCCTGTATCGTTGGAGTCCTTATCAAGGGCCATATCTTTCATGTCAGCCTCTTTCTCGGGCACCTCCTGTAGCGTGCTGCTTAGCGAGTCAAGCGATGACCAGTCGATCTCCAGTTCATCGATGAGCTGGATGGTCTGCATCGAGGCTTCCTCGCTACTTTGCAGCGCGTTGGATACTTTTATCAGCGCGTAGGTGGCATCTTTGATCGCGGCGTTGGGGTCGTGGTAGGTCTCGGCAAAATAGGGTTTGTTGTATTGTTTCGAGATAAAATACACGCTTATGCCAAGGCCAAGCACCAGCAACAAGGAGGTCGCGATTCGAAGCACGGGAGCAAAAATCCGGATGGTTATATATTGCTGCTCCCGTTCCGATTTCTTGATAGCCGCTTTCAGCCTGTCGTCAAAATCACTGCCCGGGGTGATGGAACGTTCCTCGTTGAGGTAAGCGAACAGGGGCACGTACCGGACCAGTTCTCTCGGCACTTCCGTGCCGGAAAAGAAGTCGCGCAGCTCTTGCTCTTCCCTCGCGGAGGTTTCGCATCGCCAGTACTTGTTTAATAATGTATGTATGTACTCACTATTCATACGTTCACTACATTTTGTTATCCCGCGTGGAAATCACCACGCGCCAGAGTCCCGGAATCCCGACAGCAGGTCTTGCATTTTCTTTCGTGCCCTAAAAAGACTTACCTTTACCAAGTCTTCGCTAATGGCGAGTGACTCTGCAATCTCCCGGTAGCTCATCCCTTCCATTTCTCGCAATTGGAATACCAATCGCTGGTTCTCGGGGAGCTCGTCGATGCACTTTTCAATCATCTCCCGCTGCTCTTTTTGTACCATATCGTGGTGCGGCGAGCGGTGTTCCACGAAATAGAAGACCTCGTTCTCCGGGTCGATGGCATCGGTTTTACGAAGGGCTTTCGCCGCTATCCGGTCGAGTGCCATATTCTTTACCGAACGGAAGCAGTAGGCTTCCAAGTTTTCTATTTCGTCCCATTCTGTTCTCCGGCTCCATAGCTTTACCAGCACGTCCTGTAATACATCCTCGGCTTCAGCCTGTTCCCTCACGATGCCGTAAGCCAACCGGAAGAGTTTATCCTTCAGGGGGAGTATCTTTTTATGAAATGAATCGGAACTCATTATATAGTGACGGGCAACGAATGGAAAAGTTACACGAGTATACCTGTTTTTTTCAAAAACACGAATCGCCCCGGGGAGAGGTCACGGCGATCGAGGACATGTTTAAAGAAACATCGCTATTTTTTTCAAAAACATCGCGAAATACTTGCATATCCTTCTGATTATTTGTAATTTTGTGCCGTTTTTCACTCGTGATGATTGGTTATGGAATGATAATCAGGATATTGTAATCGTGTGCCGTGGGTACGGGTTGCATACGGGATGAAATTATTTGTAAAGAAAGTGTAAAATTAAAACGGATAAAAAGAAAGCAGAAAATGCCTACAATTCAGCAATTAGTAAGAAAGGGGCGTAGCACGCAAACGGAGAAGAGCAAATCGCCCGCGTTGGACTCTTGTCCACAACGTCGCGGTGTTTGTGTAAGGGTTTACACCACTACTCCCAAGAAGCCTAACTCGGCCATGAGGAAGGTTGCCCGTGTGCGCCTGACCAACTCTAAGGAAGTGAACGCGTACATTCCCGGAGAAGGACACAACCTGCAAGAGCACTCTATCGTGCTGGTGCGCGGTGGCCGTGTGAAGGACCTTCCCGGTGTGCGTTATCACGTGGTGCGCGGTACGTTGGATACTGCCGGTGTAAATGGCCGTACCCAGCGACGTTCGAAGTATGGAGCTAAACGCCCGAAAGCCGGCGCGAAGAAATAAGACATGTTTTCGTTAAGCGGCCAGCGTGAGAAGAGCTTGCTTGGATCGCGTTGTCGCGGGAAAACTTGAATAAAATTTTAAATGTAGAATCGCTGTTGAAATTTTTGGATACGCTACGTTAATGAAGGGTTGAGTAAATGAACTCGGAGGAGTTTGTTGAAGACATGTAAACGGCAACCAAACAACACATAATATTTTATTATAATGAGAAAAACAAAACCTAAAAAAAGACAGGTTCTTCCCGATCCTGTATATGGTGATGTAAGGGTGACAAAGTTTGTTAACCACCTTATGTATGATGGCAAGAAAAGCCTCTCCTACGATATTTTCTACTCCGCGTTAGACACGGTAAAGGCTAAACTGGCGAACGATGAGAAATCGGCCCTCGAGATTTGGAAAGCTGCCCTCGACAATATCACCCCTCAAGTGGAAGTGAAGTCACGTCGCGTGGGCGGGGCAACATTCCAAGTTCCTACCGAAATTAGACCCGAGAGAAAAGAATCCGTTTCAATGAAAAACCTCATCTTGTATGCACGCAGAAGAGGAGGAAAAACAATGGCCGACAAGCTGGCGGCCGAGATTGTTGATGCCTATAACAGCCAAGGCGGGGCATTCAAGCGAAAAGAAGATATGCATAGAATGGCAGAGGCTAACCGCGCATTTGCTCATTTTAGATTTTAATTAAGGACAGAAAGAAGGTAAAAAAGATGGCTAAGGGTTTAAAAGAAGCATTAAAGTACACTCGTAACATTGGTATCATGGCGCATATCGATGCCGGCAAGACAACCACCTCCGAGCGAATCCTGTTTTACACGGGACTGACGCACAAGATCGGGGAGGTGCATGACGGCGCGGCAACCATGGACTGGATGGCGCAAGAGCAGGAGCGTGGAATCACCATTACTTCGGCTGCCACTACCACGAGTTGGAAATACGACAACGATACATTCAAGATTAACTTGATTGACACTCCCGGGCACGTTGACTTCACGGTAGAGGTGGAGCGTTCGCTGCGGGTCCTTGACGGGGCCGTGGCTGCTTTTTGTGCCGTGGGAGGCGTGGAGCCGCAGTCGGAGACCGTCTGGCGGCAGGCCGACAAGTACAAGGTGCCCCGCTTGGGCTACGTGAACAAGATGGACCGTTCGGGCGCCAACTTTTTCGACGTGGTACGCCAGATTAAAGAGATGCTGGGTGCCGCCGCGTGCCCCATCCAGATACCTATCGGTGCGGAAGAGAACTTCAAAGGGGTGGTAGACTTGGTAGCGATGAAGGCCTACCTCTGGCACGACGAGACCATGGGAGCCGACTACGACGTGGTGGATATCCCTGCCGAACTGTTGGAAGAAGCCCAAGAGTGGCGCGAGAAATTGCTCGAGACGATTGCCGAGTTTGACGACGTGTTGATGGAGAAATTTTTCGATGATCCCGCTTCTATTACCGAGGAGGAGATCAGGGCAGCCATCCGCAAAGGAACGCTGTCGATGGAAATCAACCCGATCATCTGTGGTTCGTCGTTCAAGAATAAAGGGGTGCAAACCCTGTTGGATGCCGTGTGTGCCTACCTGCCCAGCCCGGCAGATACCGACGCGATCACCGGTACCGACCCGAAGGACTCCAGCAAGGAGCTGGTGCGCCATCCCGACCCGTCGGAGCCCATGTGCGCCCTGGCGTTCAAGATCGCTACCGACCCCTACGTGGGGCGTCTCTGCTTCTTCCGCGTCTACTCGGGAGAACTGGATGCAGGTTCGTATGTATACAATGCACGTTCCGGAAAGAAAGAGCGTATCTCGCGCCTTTTCCAGATGCACTCCAACAAACAGAACCCGAAGGAGTTTATCGGGACCGGTGACATTGGTGCCGGCGTGGGATTCAAAGATATTCGCACGGGCGACACGCTCTGCGACGAGAACAACCCCATTATCCTGGAAGCAATCGACTTCCCGGATCCCGTGATTGGCATCGCGGTGGAGCCCAAGACGCAGAAAGACCTCGACAAGCTCTCTGCCGGACTGGCCAAGTTGGCCGAGGAGGATCCTACCTTCACGGTGAAAACCGACGAGGATACCGGCCAAACCGTTATCTCGGGGATGGGCGAGTTACACTTGGAGATTATCATTGACCGCTTGAAGCGCGAGTTCAAGGTAGAGGCCAACCAAGGCCGTCCCCAGGTGTCCTACAAGGAAGCCATCACCAAACCGGTGGAGCTGCGTGAAACCTACAAGAAACAGACCGGTGGTCGCGGTAAATACGCCGATATGATCGTGCGCGTGGAACCGGCCGACAAGGACTTCGAGGGCGAACTGCAGTTTGTTGACGAAGTGAAGGGAGGAAATATCCCGAAAGAATATATCCCCTCTATCCAGAAAGGCTTTCAACGCGCGATGAAGACCGGCGTGCTTGCCGGCTACGCGCTGGATAAGCTGAAAGTGACCGTGATTGATGGGTCTTACCACGCGGTAGACTCCGATCAGTTATCGTTCGAGGTTTGCGCCATGCAAGCGTTTAAAAGCGCTGCCGAGAAGGCCGGCCCTGTTTTGATGGAGCCGATCATGAAGGTAGAGGTAGTGACGCCCGAAGAGAGCATGGGAGACGTGATCTCCGACCTCAACAAGCGGCGCGGACAAGTAGAAGGGATGGAGTCGAACCGTTCCGGTGCCCGGGTGGTGAAAGCAAAAACACCGCTGGCAGAAATGTTCGGGTACGTGACTTCACTCCGGACAATCACTTCCGGGCGTGCCACGTCCACCATGGCATTCTCGCACTTCGAGGAGGTATCTGCTTCCATCGCGAAAGAGGTGCTCCAAGAGGTGAACGGCCGTGTAGACTTGATCAAGTAAATAAATTTATACACGAGATATTTTATGAGCCAAAAAATCAGAATCAAACTGAAGTCGTACGATTACAGCCTGGTGGATAAATCCGCCGAGAAAATCGTCAAAACCGTAAAGGCGACGGGTGCAGTAGTAAGCGGTCCTATACCTCTTCCCACGCACAAACGTATCTTCACCGTGAACCGCTCCACGTTCGTGAACAAGAAATCGCGCGAGCAGTTCGAGTTGGCCTCTTTCAAGCGCCTCATCGATATATACAGCTCCACGGCCAAGACCGTGGACGCGTTGATGAAGCTCGAGTTGCCCAGCGGTGTGGAAGTAGAGATTAAAGTGTAAGAATTAGACAAAAGATTCAAGACAAAAGACAAAAGACACAAGACAAAATATCTTGATTCTTGGATCTTGGTTCTTGGATCTGAAAATAATTAATTAAACAACAGAGAAATGCCAGGATTATTAGGAAAAAAAATCGGAATGACATCCGTTTTCAGTGCCGAGGGAAAAAACATTCCATGCACTGTTATCGAAGTAGGTCCTTGCGTGGTTACTCAGGTGAAAACCGTTGACAACGACGGTTACGATGCCATTCAGGTAGGGTTCGTGGACAAGAAAGACAAGCACACCCCGAACGCTGAAAAAGGGCACTTCAAGAAAGCCGGGGTAACCCCGAAGAGGCACTTGGCCGAGTTCAAAGGTTTTGGAGACGAGTACAAGGCGGGCTCCGAGATCGGTGTTGATATTTTCGAGGGAACCGTTTACGTGGACGTGATCGGCACGTCGAAAGGAAAAGGGTTCCAAGGTGTGGTTAAACGCCATGGATTCTCCGGTTCCGCGGAGACAACCCACGGGCAAGGCGGTGTAAAACGTTCGCCCGGGTCCATCGGTATGTCCTCCACGCCCTCCCGGGTTCTTAAAGGGAAGAAGATGGCCGGCCAAATGGGCAACGAGCGGGTAACGGTTCAGAACCTGCAGGTAATTAAAGTGCTTCCGGAGCATAACCTCCTCTTGTTAAAAGGATCGGTTCCGGGCGCAAAAGGTTCAATCGTAATAATAGAGAAATAAAATGGAATTAACTATTTACAATATCAAAGGAGAGGTAACAGGCAAGAAGGTGACACTCGACGATTCCATTTTCGGGATTGAACCTAACGAACATGTTATCTGGCTGGATGTAAAGCAGTACCTGGCCAACCAGCGTCAAGGAACGCACAAGACCAAGGAGCGAAACGAGATCAAGGGGAGTACCCGCAAGATAATCCGCCAGAAAGGGAGTGGCGGCGCGCGTCGCGGCGATATCAAATCGCCCCTGTTGGTAGGGGGAGGCCGGGCGTTTGGTCCCAAGCCAAGGGATTATGGCATCAAGGTGAACAAGAAGACAAAGGCATTGGCCCGCAAGTCGGCACTTTCGCTAAAAGCCAAGAACAACGCCATCGTGGTGGTGGAAGATTTCGAGTTTGAATCGCCCAGGACGAAGAGCATGGTGGACCTCACCAAGAATCTGCAACTCGCTGATAAAAAGCTACTTTTCGTTTTGCCGAATCAAAATAAAAACGTATATTTGTCGGCTCGAAATTTGGGAAAAGTTAATATTGTAACAGCCTCGGATATAAATACATACAGGATTATGGATTGCTCCAACCTGGTGATCACCGAATCGTCCCTGGCCGCTATCGACAACCTATTTAACACGCGAGGAGAAGCAAAATGAGTGTAATTGTAAAACCCATATTCACAGAGAAGCAGACCGAGCTAACGGAAAAGTATGAAAACCGTTACGGCTTCATCGTGCAGCCTTCCGCGAACAAGGTGCAGATCAAGCAGGCCGTGGAGGCGCTTTATAACGTGCACGTGGAGAGCGTGAACACGATGAAATACGACGGCAAGAAACGGAGCCGCTACACCAAGTCGGGTGTCGTGGAAGGACGTACCGCGTCGTACAAGAAAGCAATCGTCACCTTGAGAGAAGGTGAAACAATCGATTTATTCAGCAATATTTAAGTAAATAATGGCAATACGTAAATTAAAGCCCACTACGCCGGGGCAAAGACACAAGATTATCGGTTCATTTGATAATATCACTGCAAGTGCACCGGAGAAATCTCTCGTGGCCGGTAAGATAGCAACAGGTGGACGCAACAACCGGGGGAAAATGACCGTTCCCAATGTTGGTGGCGGACACAAGAGACGCTATCGTTTCATCGACTTCAAGAGAACGAAAGATGGTATTCCTGCCGTTGTAAAGAGCATAGAGTATGACCCCAACCGGTCGGCACGCATCGCGTTGCTGTACTATGCCGACGGGGCCAAAACATATATCTTGGCACCTAACGGCCTCAAAGTAGGAACCACAGTGATGTCGGGGCCACAGGCTGCCCCTGAAGTAGGAAACGCGCTGCCCTTGGCGGTCATCCCTATCGGGACGGTAATTCATAACATCGAGTTACGCCCCGGTCAAGGAGCCAAGATGGCACGCTCTGCAGGAACTTTTGCCCAGCTGGTATCGCGTGAAGATAAATACGCGATTATCAAGATGCCCTCGGGAGAAGTCCGCAAGATTCTCTCTGCATGTAAGGCTACCATTGGTAGCGTTGGTAATTCGGACCATGCTCTGGAACAATCAGGTAAAGCCGGTCGTTCTCGTTGGCTCGGACGTCGTCCCCGTACGCGCGGTGTCGTGAAGAACCCCGTGGATCACCCGATGGGTGGTGGTGAAGGACGCGCTTCCGGCGGTCACCCGAGATCAGCCACTGGCTTGTATTCAAAGGGCTTGAGAACAAGAGCTCCTAAAAAGCATTCTTCTAAGTACATCGTTGAAAGAAGAAAGAAGAAGTAATCTGATTAATTAAAAAACGACTATGAGCAGATCATTAAAAAAAGGTCCGTATATCAATCTCAAGCTTGAAAAAAAGGTGAACACCATGAACGAGAGCGGCAAGAAAACCGTGATCAAGACGTGGGCACGCGCCTCTATGATATCACCTGATTTCGTGGGACACACCATAGCTGTACACAACGGCAACAAGTTCATCCCGGTGTATATCACCGAGAACATGGTGGGTCACAAGCTGGGCGAGTTTGCCGTTACCCGTACCTTCCGGGGCCACGCGGGTAACAGGAAGAAATAAAACGGGCGCAGAACGAGAATAAAGATAAACAGAAAAAGACATGAGTGCTAGAAAAAGAATATCAGCTGAAAAAAGAAAGGAAGAGCGCAAAGAGATCTCTTTCGCGGTGCTGAAGAATGTTCCGAGCTCGCCCCGCAAAATGCGTTACGTGGCAGATATGGTGCGTGGCATGGAAGTATTTAAAGCGCTGGGCATACTGAAATTTTCCAACAAGGAAGCCTCTTCCAAGGTAGAGAAACTATTGCTTTCGGCAATCTCTAACTGGGAACAAAAAAACGAGCGCAAGGCCGAGTCGGGTGAATTATTTATAAAGACGATCTCGGTGGACGAGGGAACCATGCTTAAAAGGCTCCGCCCGGCTCCCCAGGGTCGCGGCCACCGGATTCGCAAACGCTCTAATCACGTGACCATCGTGATTGACAGGATAAATAACGAAGAACAAGAACAAAACTAAGGAAGATGGGACAAAAAGTTAATCCGATATCAAATCGTTTAGGGATCGTCAAAGGATGGGACTCTAACTGGTACGGCGGAAATGATTACGGCGATACCTTGCTCGAAGATAGCAAGATACGTCAGTACCTCAATGCCCGTCTTTCCAAGGCAAGCGTCTCTCGTATCGTGATCGAACGGACATTGAAACTGGTGACGATCACTATCTGCACGGCCCGCCCGGGAATCATTATCGGGAAGGGTGGCCAAGAGGTAGACAAGCTAAAGGAAGAGTTGATGAAACTCACCAACAAAGATATACAGATCAATATATTCGAAATCAAGAAACCGGAACTTGATGCCGTGATCGTGGCCAACAACGTGGCTCGCCAGATTGAAGGCAAGATCGCGTATCGTCGTGCCGTGAAGATGGCCATCGCTTCCACCATGCGGATGGGAGCCGAGGGAATCAAGATCCAGGTGTCTGGACGTCTCAACGGTGCCGAGATGGCTCGCTCCGAGATGTACAAGGAGGGTAGGACTCCCCTGCACACCTTCCGTGCCGATATCGATTACGCGTTAGCGGAAGCCCTCACGAAAGTGGGATTGATCGGTGTGAAAGTATGGATTTGTCGCGGCGAGGTTTATGGCAAGAAAGACCTTGCTCCCTCGTTCGCCAGCTCCAAGGACAACCGTCCACACGGTGGCGGAGGCCGCGGTGGTGGCCGTTCTGAAGGAGGACGTGGCGGCAGACGCAGAAGAAGTAAAAACGCTTAATGGATAAGAGAATATGTTACAGCCAAAGAAAACAAGATTCAGAAGACAGCAAAAGGGCCGCATGAAAGGAATGGCCGGGCGCGGTACCGAGCTGGCGTTTGGTTCGTTCGGAATTAAGTCATTGCAATCCAAATGGATTACCGGAAACCAGATTGAAGCAGCCCGTATTGCCGTGACTCGTTACATGCAGCGTCAAGGACAGGTTTGGGTACGTATTTTCCCGGATAAGCCGATCACCAAGAAGCCTGCCGAGGTACGTATGGGTAAAGGGAAAGGGAACCCCGAGGGATTCGTGGCACCCGTGACTCCCGGAAGAATCATCTTCGAGATAGAAGGTGTCTCTTACGAAGTGGCGAAAGAGGCGTTGCGTCTCGCGGCCCAGAAACTACCGGTTACCACGAAGTTTGTAGTGAGAAGGGATTATAATCACGAGCAAAAATCGTAATGCATCGCGAGACGATCGCGTGAGCCTCGTCTCACCGATGTTCCACCGCCAAGAAATAACGACGAAATCGTATGAAGAAGCAAGAAGAATTAAGAGAATTATCCGATAAAGACCTGAAAGAGAGATTGGATAGCGAAGTGATGGAATTGAGCCAATTGCGTATCAATCACACCATTACTCCCCTCGATGACTCCGGTTTAATAAAAGAGAAGCGGCGCCAGATCGCGCGCATCCATACCGAAGTGAGGGCGAGAGAGTTGAAAAAAGAAGAATAACAGGATAGTATGGAAACGAGAAATTTAAGGAAAGAAAGAGTGGGGGTCGTTTTCAGTAACAAGATGGATAAAACCGTGACCGTTGCTGTAAAATGGAAAGAGAAACACCCTATATATGGGAAGTTCGTTAATAAAACGAGAAAATTTCACGCCCATGATGAGAAGAACGACTGTAACATTGGTGATACGGTACGTATAATGGAGACCCGTCCTTTGAGCAAGACAAAGCGATGGAGAGTGATTGAAGTAATGGAAAGGGCCAAGTAAGATGATACAACAAGAATCAAGATTAACGGTTACCGACAACAGCGGTGCGAGAGAGGTGCTTTGCATCCGGGTACTGGGTGGAACAAGAAGACGTTATGCGTCGGTTGGGGATATCATCGTGGTCTCTATCAAGAGTACGATCCCCGCGAGTGATATAAAGAAAGGTGCTATTTCAAAAGCGATCATCGTTCGCACGAAAAAAGAGATCCGGCGTGCCGATGGCTCCTACATACGTTTCGACGACAATGCCTGCGTTCTGCTGAACAATGCCGGCGAATTGAGGGGAAGCCGTATCTTCGGGCCGGTTGCCCGCGAACTCCGCGCGACGAACATGAAAATTGTTTCATTGGCCCCGGAAGTATTATAATCTATTAAGCAATCACAGGCAATGAGTAAATTACATATAAAGAAAGGCGATACGGTATACGTCAATTCCGGTGAAGATAAAGGAAAGACCGGCCGCGTGCTCGAGGTTCTGGTGAAAAAGAACCGCGCGGTAGTAGAGGGCGTGAATATCGTCTCCAAGCATACCAAGCCCAGCGCGCAGAACCCGAACGGTGGGATCGAGAAGAAAGAAGCATCTATTCACCTTTCAAAACTGAACCCGGTAGACCCTAAAACAGGCAAGCCTACCCGCGTTGGAAGGAAAGTAGATAGCAAAGGAAAATTAGTTCGTTACGCTAAAAAATCTGGGGAGGAAATTAAATGAGTACAGCAACTTACGAAGTTAGTTTAAAGAAGGATTATAAAGAGCGTATCGTGCCCGCTTTGGTGAAAGAGTTTAACTATACCTCGGTCATGCAAGCTCCCAGGCTTGAAAAGATCGTGATCAACCAAGGGTTGGGTATAGCGGTGGCCGATAAAAAAATCATCGAGACAGCGATCAACGAACTTACCGCTATCACGGGCCAGAAAGCCGTCCAGACTGTTTCACGCAAGGACATCTCCAACTTCAAGTTGAGAAAAAAGATGCCCGTGGGTGTGCGAGTGACCTTGCGTCACGACAAGATGTATGAATTCCTCGAGAGGCTGGTACGCGTGGCATTGCCCCGTATTCGCGACTTCAAGGGAATTGGAGCTAAACTCGATGGACGTGGGAACTACACGATGGGAGTGGAAGAGCAGATTATCTTCCCCGAGATCAACATCGATAGCATTACCCGGCTGCTGGGAATGAACATCACGTTCGTGACGAGCGCTAAGACCGATGAGGAAGGGTACGCCCTTTTGAGAGAGTTTGGATTACCGTTTAAAACAAGTCAAAATCAAAATCAATAGATAATGGCAAAAGAATCAATGAAAGCCCGCGAGGTGAAAAGAGCCAAGATGGTTGCCCGTTATGCCGAAAAAAGAGCCAAGTACTTGGCGGAAGGCGACTACGAAGCACTCCAGAGCATTCCCAAGAATGCCTCTCCGGTACGCTTGCACAATCGCTGCAAGATCACCGGTCGCCCCAAAGGATACATGCGCCAGTTTGGCATTTCACGTATCCAGTTTCGCGAGATGGCATCCAAAGGGTTGATCCCCGGGGTAAAGAAAGCGAGCTGGTAAATACTAATGTGCCAATGAGACTAATGTGCCGATGTGCCAATTAGATCAATTAGCAATTAGTAATTAACAATGAACAATTAATTATTAATTTTTCATTCTTAATTTTTAATTACAGGTAATAAATATTGTCCCGGTAGTCGGGATCAATTTAAAATTAATAATATGACAGATCCAATAGCAGATTATTTGACGCGCATACGGAACGCCTCCATGGCGAAACACCGTGTGGTACAGATACCCGCGTCGAATTTGAAAAAAGACATCACCAAGATTCTTTTCGAGAAAGGCTACATTCTTAACTACAAGTTTGTAGAGGACGGACCACAAGGCACCATCATGATTGCCTTGAAGTACGATCCGGTAAGCAAGGTAAACGCGATCAAGAAATTACAACGCGTATCCACGCCGGGTTTACGCCAGTACGTGGGACACAAGGATTTACCGCGCGTCCTTAATGGCTTGGGAATCGCGATACTATCTACTTCAAATGGAGTAATGACCGATAAGGAAGCCCGCGAACAGAAAGTGGGCGGCGAAGTTTTATGTTACGTGTATTAAATTGGAGGAGATAGGAATATGTCAAGAATAGGAAAATTACCCATCACGGTGCCAGCCGGTGTTACCGTAACGATTGGAGACGACAACAAGGTAACCGTCAAGGGTCCCAAGGGCGAACTGCATCAACCCGTTGCTCGCGACATGAAGTTGGAAGTTAAGGACGGCGAACTTACCATCGAGCGGCCGAATGAGGCGAAAGAGAATCGTGCGTTGCATGGCCTCTACCGCTCTCTGCTAAATAACATGGTAATAGGTGTTTCGGAAGGTTTCCGGAAAGAACTTGAACTGATAGGGGTTGGTTATCGTGTAACCAACAACGGGCAGATCCTGGAACTATCGCTGGGATACACCCACAACATTCTCATGCAGCTGCCTGACGAGGTCAAGGTGGAGACTAAAATGGAGAGAAACAAGAGCCCGCTTATCATGCTGGAGTCCTGCGACAAGCAGTTGTTGGGACAAGTATGTGCCAAGATACGCTCGTTCCGTAAACCGGAGCCTTATAAAGGAAAAGGAATCCGTTTCGTGGGTGAGCAGGTACGCCGCAAGTCGGGTAAAACAGCAGGTAAGTAATTTCACGTAAACCAACATCGCAATGTTAACAAGAGAACAAAGAAGACTGAAAATAAAAACTCGTGTGCGCGGGAAAATTCATGGGACGCCCGAGAGGCCTCGCCTGTCCGTGTTCAGGAGCAACAAGCAAATATACGCGCAGGTAATCGACGACACTACCGGCATTACCTTGGCGTCGGCCTCCTCCTTGAAGATCGAGGAGAAGCTTCCTAAAAAAGAGATTGCCGCGAAAGTGGGAGAACTGATCGCGCAACACGCGAAAGAAGCCGGCATCGAGACGGTACGGTTCGACCGGAACGGTTACCTCTATCATGGAAGAATTAAAGAATTGGCAGATGCTGCCCGTAAAGGAGGACTTAAATTTTAACGATTATGGCTGGAGCAAGTAATAAAGTAAAGACGACAAACGATATCGAGTTAAAGGACCGTTTAGTGGCCATTAATCGTACTACCAAAGTAACCAAGGGGGGACGGACCTTTACCTTCTCCGCGATGGTAGTGGTAGGAAACGAAGACGGCATCGTGGGCTGGGGCCTTGGAAAAGCCGGTGAGGTAACCACCGCTATTGCCAAGGGCGTGGAAGCAGCCAAGAAGAACCTGGTTAAAGTACCGGTGTACAAGGGAACCATCCCTCACGTGCAGGTAGCCCGTTTTGGCGGTGCCGAGGTATTCCTCAAGCCGGCGGTAACTGGAACAGGGGTAAAGGCAGGAGGCGCGATGCGTGCCGTGCTGGAGAGCGTGGGCGTGACCGATATCTTGGCAAAGTCCAAGGGATCGTCAAACCCCCATAACCTGGTGAAAGCTACCATTTTGGCGCTGAACGAGTTGCGAGATCCCATGATGGTGGCTCGTAACAGGGGAGTGAGCATGGAAAAAGTGTTTAACGGATAAAAACGCACCTGAAATGGCTACAATAAAAGTAAAACAGACAAAAAGCAGGATAGGTGCTCCTAAAGATCAAAAAAGGACATTGGACGCCCTGGGGCTAACCAAGATGAACCGCGTCGTGGAGCACGAGGATACCCCTTCGATACGAGGCCTTATCCGTAAAGTGAATCACTTGGTCACGGTGATCGAGTAAATTGATGTATAACGATAAAAAAATATAGGAATGAATTTATCGAATTTAAAACCGGCTAAAGGAGCCACCAAAACCCGCAAAAGGATCGGGCGCGGCCCCGGTTCGGGAAAGGGAGGTACTTCCACGAGAGGACATAAAGGACAAAAATCGCGGTCGGGCTACGCGCGGAAGGTCGGTTTCGAAGGAGGACAGATGCCGTTGCAGCGCCGCATTCCCAAATTCGGGTTCAAATCCCTTAACAGGGTAGAATACAAGGCTATCAACCTGGATACATTGCAGGAGTTGGCCACCACGCGGGAAATCACCAAGATTACTACCGAGGTACTTGCCGACGCGGGCCTGGTGGCACGCAAACACCGCGTGAAGATCCTTGGCAGGGGTTCTTTGACGGCCAAGATAGAGGTAGAGGCACATGCCTTCTCCAAATCGGCCGAAGAAGCCATTACATCTGCAGGTGGAACTATCGTAAAACTCTGATGAGATGGGATTTGTACAAACGATAAAAAATATTTGGAAGATAGAAGACCTTCGCACGAGGCTTCTGATAACCGTGGGGTTCGTGGCCATCTATCGCTTCGGCTCGTTCGTGGTGTTACCCGGTATTAACCCGGAACACCTGGTGGCATTGCAAGCCAATGCCAGCACCGGGCTGCTGAGTTTGTTGGACATGTTCTCCGGAGGGGCGTTCGCGAACGCCTCCATCTTCGCTCTCGGTATCATGCCCTATATCTCCGCGTCCATCGTGATGCAGCTGTTGGGCATTGCCGTGCCGGCATTTCAGAAGATGCAACGCGAAGGCGAGAGCGGGCGTACCAAGATAAACCAGTACACGCGCTACCTTACCGTGGCTATCCTGCTCGTGCAAGGGCCGGCTTACCTGTATGGTGCCGTGGGCAGTGCTATTCCCGGTGGATTCTGGGACTGGGTATTGCCATCGACCATCATCCTCGCCGGCGGCAGCATGTTCGTGCTGTGGTTGGGTGAACGCATCACCGATAAAGGGGTAGGGAACGGGATCTCGTTCATCATCCTTATCGGTATCATTGCCCGTTTGCCCCACGCATTAGTGGCCGAGTACGACCGGTTGATCGACGCGCCCGGGGGGTTAGTCCTGCTATTGCTGGAGCTTCTGTTCCTCGTGGTAGTAGTATCGCTGGCCATCATGCTGGTGCAGGGAGTGAGAAAGGTACCCGTGCAATACGCGAAGCGGATCGTGGGCAATCGCCAGTACGGCGGCGTGAGACAGTACATTCCCCTCAAGGTGAATGCTGCCAACGTGATGCCCATCATCTTTGCTCAAGCCATCATGTTTATCCCGGTCACCATCGCGCAGTTCTCCGTGGGCGAGGGAGGTGGTTTCTGGGCGTCGCTCATGGACTTCACCAGCTTCTGGTATAACTTTGTCTTCGCCCTGCTCATCATCGCGTTTACCTATTTCTACACGGCAATCACGGTGAACCCGGTGCAGATGGCGGAAGACTTGAAACGGAATAATGGGTTTATCCCCGGCGTGAAACCGGGAAAGAGAACGGCCGAGTACATCGACACCATCATGTCGAGAATCACCCTGCCCGGCTCTTTCTTCTTGGCCATGGTGGCTATCATGCCTGCCTTTGCCGGCTTGATGGGAGTCAACTCGCAGTTTGCCCAGTTCTTCGGGGGAACCTCGTTGCTGATTCTCGTGGGGGTAGTACTCGACACGCTACAACAGATCGAGAGCCACCTGCTCATGCGTCACTACGACGGGTTCCTCAAGTCGGGAGCCAAGATAAAAGGCCGAACAGGATCTATAGCAGCTTATTAACGGGGGTGGATAGATGAACAAGAACGTGATTATATTGAAGACCGATGAGGAGATCGAATTCATGCGCGAGGCCAACCGCCTGGTGGGGAAGACGCTCGGGGAGTTGTCACGCCACATCAAGCCGGGCGTGACCACGTTGCAGCTGGATAAGATCGCCGAAGAGTTCATCAGGGATCACGGGGCTATCCCCACTTTTTTAGGATACGGAGGTTTTCCTAATTCAATTTGTACTTCGGTTAACGAGAACGTGGTGCACGGGATTCCCAACAGCACGCCGCTGCAAGAAGGCGACGTGCTCTCGATCGATTGCGGTACCAACCTGCGCGGCTTTTGTGGTGACTCGGCGTATACCTTTCAGGTGGGCGAGGTGGACGAGAAAGTGAAGCAACTGCTTCGTACCACCCGTGAGTCGCTTTACAAGGGAATCGAGCAAGCCCGGGACGGCAACCGTATAGGCGATATTGGCTCGGCGGTGCAAACCTACTGCGAGGCAAGAGGCTATTCCGTGGTACGTGAGTTGGTAGGCCACGGCATCGGACGCCAGATGCACGAATCGCCGGAGGTACCCAACTACGGGCGGCGCGGAACCGGGCCGCTCATCAGTGACGGGATGTGCCTTGCTATCGAGCCGATGATCAACATGGGCGGCAGGAAGGTAGTCTTTGAAAAAGACGGCTGGACGGTGCGGACCAAAGACCGCGAACCCTCGGCCCATTTCGAGCACACCGTTGCCATCCGTAATGGAAAGGCCGATATTTTATCCACGTTTGAATTTATCCAGGAGAGCAGTAACTAAAAAAGAGAGCGTTAATTTATGGCAAAGCAAGCAGCAATAGAGCAAGATGGCACGATTATTGAGGCGTTATCAAACGCGATGTTCCGGGTAGAACTCGAGAACGGGCACGAGATCACCGCCCATATATCCGGCAAGATGAGGATGCACTATATCCGTATCCTGCCCGGGGACAGGGTCCGCGTGGAGATGTCGCCCTACGACCTCACCAAAGGAAGGATCTCGTTCCGGTACAAGTAATAGTAATCGTCGCGAGGCCGATCATCCCCGTTTTGAAAAAAAACAGGATTCGAGGCTTTAAGTATCAAGAGTTTCCGTATCTTTGACCCCCAATGTAATAAAGCGCGGGAGAAAGAGGAAACCCAGGTTAAACGACAACGGAGAGAATTTGTAAGAAAATAGTAAACCATTTGTACGACTCGAGCGACTGCATCAACGCGCACGAAAGCATGAGCATCGCGAGTTTCATACACCGTAAGCAAATATAAACCAAATGAAAGTAAGAGCATCATTGAAGAAGCGCTCGGCCGATTGCAAGATAGTAAGGAGAAAAGGCCGGTTATACATCATCAACAAGAAGAATCCCAAGTTCAAGCAACGCCAGGGATAACGAGAGCGTATCAATTGTAAACAAATAATTTTAATAAATATATGGCTATAAGAATTGTAGGTGTCGACCTTCCGCAAAATAAGCGAGGCGAAATAGCCCTTACCTATATCTATGGCATTGGCCGCAGCTCGGCTAACACCATCTTAGAGAAGGCGGAAGTGGACAGGGACATTAAAGTGAAGGATTGGACTGACGACCAAGCGGCCCGTATTCGCGAGATCATCTCTAACGAGTTCAAGGTTGAGGGTGATCTTAGATCAGAGGTACAGCTCAACATTAAGCGACTGATGGATATTGGTTGCTACCGCGGCATCCGTCACCGTATCGGGTTGCCCGTGCGTGGACAAAGCACCAAAAACAACGCGCGCACGCGTAAAGGAAGAAAGAAAACCGTCGCTAACAAGAAAAAAGCTTCTAAATAATAGATAGGTAACATGGCAAAAAGAACAGTTGCAGCAAAAAAGAGAAACGTGAAGGTGGGTGCCGTTGGACAGGCGCATATCTCCTCCTCGTTCAATAATATCATTGTTTCGTTGACCAACGAAGACGGCGAGGTAATCAGCTGGTCCTCCGCGGGGAAGATGGGCTTCAGAAGCTCCAAGAAAAACACCCCGTACGCCGCCCAAATGGTGGCACAGGATTGCGCGAAGGTAGCACATGATCTGGGACTGCGTAAGGTTAAGGCCTACGTGAAAGGCCCGGGTAACGGACGCGAGTCGGCCATCCGTACTATCCACGGATCAGGAATCGAAGTAACCGAGATCGTTGACGTGACCCCGCTACCCCATAACGGGTGCCGTCCGCCAAAAGCAAGAAAAGTGTAATCATTCATAAGTTTCATTATTTTGAGACTTGAGCTGTGAATTGATTACATCCCAACTTCTCTGTAATCGCGGCTGCACAGTTTAGGCTTCATAAAAAGTTTTAATTGTAGAAAATGGCAAGATATATTGGTCCCAAATCAAAAATCGCCCGCAAGTTCGGCGAACCCATTTTTGGTCCCGACAAGGTACTCTCCAAAAAGAACTATCCTCCGGGACAACATGGTAATTCACGTAGAAGGAAGACATCAGAATACGGCATCCAGTTGCGTGAAAAACAACGTGCAAAATATACATACGGGGTACTTGAAAAACAGTTCCGCCTCACTTTCGAGAAGGCAGTGCGCAGCCGCGGCATCACGGGCGAGGTACTGTTGCAGTTACTCGAATCCCGGTTAGACAATATTGTCTATCGTTTAGGCCTATCCCCTACCCGGGCAGGTGCTCGCCAGCTGGTTTCGCACCGTCATATCGTGGTGAACGGGAAGGTTGTGAACATCCCCTCGTATACCGTGAAGCCCGGTGACGTGGTGGGTGTTAGAGAAAAAGCAAAATCGATGGAAGTGATCGTGGATTCCCTCGCGGGTTTCAATCACGGCAAATACCCCTGGCTGGAGTGGGACAGAGGCACCCTAAGCGGTAAATACCTGCACGTGCCCGAACGTTCCGACATCCCGGAAAGTATTAAAGAACAACTCATCGTAGAATTATATTCCAAACAATAATTTCATGGCAATTTTAGCATTCCAAAAACCCGATAAAGTAATCATGTTGCAGGAGGACGCGTTCCAAGGGAAGTTCGAGTTCCGTCCCCTGGAGCCTGGATATGGCATCACCATAGGCAACGCCTTGCGCCGTATCTTGCTCTCTTCACTGGAAGGGTTCGCGATTACATCGGTAAAAATAGACGGGGTGGAGCATGAATTTGCTTCCATTCCGGGCGTTATAGAAGATGTAACGGGTATCATTTTGAACCTGAAGAAAGTTCGATTTAAAAGAATAGTAGAGGAGTTTGAAACAGAAAAGGTGAGCATCGCTATTTCGGGGACGGATGTGTTTAAAGCCGGGGATATTGGTAAGTTGTTGACCGGTTTTGAAGTGCTGAATCCCGAACTGGAGATTTGCCGGATGAACAAAAAGGCCGACCTGCGCCTCGAACTTACCATCAACAAGGGACGCGGGTATGTCTCGGCCGAAGAAAACCGGGAGGACCTTGGAAGCGAAGACATACAAACTTTGTTTGTCGACTCCATTTTTACCCCTATCCGAAATGTAAAATACGCCATAGAAGATTATCGAATCGAACAGAAAACAGACTACGAGAAACTGGTTATCGAGATCTCTACTGATGGATCCATTCAGCCTAAAGAAGCACTGAAGGAGGCCGCCAAAATCCTGATTCAGCACTTCGTGTTGTTCTCCGATGATAACAAGATCATGCTGGAGACTTCCGATGCCGAAAGCATCGAGGAGTTCGACGAGGAGGTACTGCACATGCGTCAACTGCTCAAGCGGAAGCTCGCCGACCTGAACCTGTCGGTCCGTGCACTCAACTGCTTGAAGGCAGCCGACGTGGAGACGCTGGGTCAACTGGTGACGCACAACAAGAACGATCTACTCAAATTCCGTAACTTCGGTAAGAAGTCGCTCACTGAACTCGAAGAGCTGTTGGATGGGTTGAACCTGACGTTCGGCATGGATACATCAAAATACAAATTAGATAAAGACTAATAACTGCAATGAGACATAAGAATAAAACCAAATATTTAGGGCGGACAGCCTCGCATCGCGACGCGATGCTATCCAATATGGCTGCTTCACTTATCACGCACAAGCGCATTTTTACCACGGTCCCCAAAGCCAAGGCACTGCGGAGGTACGTGGAACCCATCATTACCCGGAGCAAGGAGGATACCACCAATTCACGACGCATTGTTTTTAGCATGTTGCAGAACAAGTACGCGGTAGCGGAGTTATTCCAATCCGTTTCTCCCAAGGTGAGCGATCGTCCGGGAGGGTATACCCGCATCATCAAGACCGGGTACCGCTTGGGTGATAATGCGGCCATGTGCTTTATCGAGCTGGTCGACTTCAACGAGAACATGTTGAGCGAGGATAAGACCAAGAAGACCCGCACCCGTCGTTCACGCAGAAGATCGGGCGGTGCAGAGACAGCAGCACAAGTTGCAGCCGAAACTACAGGCACCAAAAAAGCATCGGAGGAAGCCAAATCCGAAGAGGTGAAGCAAGCCGAGAAAGCTGCCGTGAAGGAATCGGAAGCTCCCGCCCAAGTGGAAGCCGAAGCCGTTCCCTCCAACGAACAGCCGGTGACTGCTGAAGCACCTGCCGAAGAAGCTCCTGTTGAGGAAGCTCCTGCCGCGGCGGATGAAGCTGCAGCAGAAGAGCCAAAAGAGAACGAGAAAGAGGTCGATGATGCTAAAGAGAGCTGACCTCTCACGATAAACGTTGTGGGGGCGTCGTCAGAAAAGGTGGAATCCTAAAAACTTTCGCCGATGATGTTTCTGCAGCGAAGCTGTGATTTTTAAAATGTTAAACATTAAGAAAAGCGCCGCGAGTGATTCGTAGCGCTTTTTGCTTTTTTATCTACCCGTTACCTGTAACTTGCCTGCCGCACCTTTTTGCTCAGGGACCGTTTATCGCGCTTGCTGCTTCTCTTTTCATACAACTTTTTCCATGCCGGGGTGTTATATATCCGCGAGAGGTATATATGCCTGTCTCGTGTGCAATAGTGTTTAAATTTATGAAAAAGATTGTTGTAATAGGTTGTGGGTTTGGTGGCTTGCAATTCGTGAACCACCTCAAGAAAGGGGTGTTCGATATCATGGTGATCGACAAGATTAATCATCACCAGTTCCCCCCGTTGTTTTATCAAGTGGCTGCCTCTCAAATAGAGCCCTCCACGATCTCCTTTCCCATCCGGAAGATATTTCAAAATCGAAGGGACGTGCGTATTCGCTTGGCCAGCGTGCACACGGTGAACGCCGCCGAAAAGCGTGTAGAGACTTCGATTGGCGCCTTCGAATATGATTACTTGGTCATTGCCACCGGTACCCGCACCAACTTTTACGGGAACAAGATGGTCGAGGAAAACTCCCTGGGGCTAAAATCCACGTACCAGTCTATCAACGTGCGAAACGAGATCCTGCACAATTTTGAAGAGCTGCTTTACGCGAAAGATAAAGAGGGATTATATAATATCGTGATCGTGGGTGGCGGTGCCACCGGGGTAGAGCTCGCGGGAGCTTTTGCCGAGATGACCCGGGAGATACTCCCCAAGGATTACCCCAACATCGACTCGAGCAAGGTAAACGTCTACCTCTTGGAGGGAGCCCCCCACACCCTGGGAGCGATGAGCCCGTTTGCCCAAGAGTACTCCGAGAGATACCTCCGTTCGATGGGCGTGATCGTTAAAAACAATACCCTCGTGCAGGATTACGACGGTGAACTGATCACCCTGAATGACGGGGAAACCATCCGCACCCGAAATGTCATCTGGTCGGCAGGGGTTACCGGCAATACCTTGGAAGGCATCCCCGACGAGGCACGATTACGCGGTGGGCGCATCAAGGTCGATCGCCAGAACCGGGTGCAAGGACTTAGCGACGTGTTTGCTGTTGGCGACGTGGCATACATGGAGACTGAAAAGTATCCCCACGGGCATCCGCAGCTGGCTAACGTGGCTATCGGACAGGGCAAGAACCTGGCCCGCAACCTGCAACGGATGGTCGACGGGAAAAACAATTACAAAGACTACGAATACCGTAACTTGGGCACCATGGCCACCGTGGGCCGCAACAAGGCGGTAGTGGACCTTCCCTTCGTGAAGTTCCGCGGCCGCTTTGCCTGGTTTGTCTGGATGTTCCTTCACCTGATGCTTATCCTCAGTGTTCGCAATAAAGTGGTTATCTTCATCAACTGGGCGTTGAATTACTTCACGCGCAATAACTCCCTGCGCCTCATCCTTAAAGACAGCGATTGAGGCTGTAGGCGAGAATTTGTTTTGTTGCTATAACACGGTTAACTAAAAAAGGGAGGCCGAAACAAGCCTCCCTGAAATAAATTCGAGAATAAATATTTAGAAGAAGATAGAAAACCCGATGGCCCCCCCGAACGTGTTATTCACTAAGCCATCATAATCTCCTCTAAGATACTGTAATCCCAAGTTCAATCCAATATTTTGATTGATGAGATACATGATTCCCGCTCCGGCACCGAGAGCTAAACCGCCAGCGGATTCCCCGTCAATACTTAACCCACCGTATCCAACACCTACTTGCACGAAGGGCTTTACATTCCCCGGGGTCTGAAAATAATAGGAAGCCGATGGCATAACAGAGTAGATAGTGGAACCTTCAGAATTTAATACACTCCCGGAGATCCCTACCGCTAATCCATCCATTACAAAATATCCAACAGAGGGGCTGAAAACAACGGTCGTAGACGACGAATTTACTCCTTCAACTTTTGATGAAGAAACTTGAAGTGTTGAATTCCCGGAAACGATCCAATTGCCTTTATTAATTTGCCCAAATGATAACGATGAAAAAGAAATTGCTACTACCAGTAAAATAATCTTTGATTTCATGACATGTTAAATTAATGTTTTACCTCTATGAATTAACGCTTAATGTTTATTGCATCCTTCACGCATACTGCCTCGTATTAAAAAAACAAAAATAGCTTTAAATTCACTAACGACAAAATGATTTGAGGTTTTATTTTTATTATGTACATTTGTATCGAAACCAATAACAACGGAAATAAAAATACAATGAAACGAATGAACACGCTATGGGTCGTGCTGGTGATTTTCACGGCCACGCTCGCCGCGCAAGAGAACAACGAGAACGAGTACGCTTTCCTGCTCACCGGGGCATCCTTCGCATCCCCCAACAACGGGTGGTTCGAGGTGGGGTGCGATCTTGTAGGGGCCAGTCCCCTCAACCGGGCCATAGGGGGCGAGGCAATAGCCAATACCGCCAACCGGATGATAGAGGGTACCCTCTACACGAAAGCAGAATTGGAAGAGATAGACGCGTTGGTAATCATGCAGGTGCACGAGCGAGACGTGTTCGATGAATCGGGACTGAAAGAGAAGTACACCGATTACGAAACGCCGTTTACCCGCGATAACTACGCGGCCGCGTTCGACTACGTGATCAAGCGCTACCTCACCGAATGCTATAACCTCAAATTCGATGAAAACTCGAGGTACTACAATACCCGGGCAGGGAAGCCCGCGGTGATCGTGCTCTGCACCGATTGGCATGACGGAAGGGTGGTGTACAATACTTCCGTGCGCCAGCTCGCGGAGAAATGGGGATTTCCGGTCGTGGAATTTGACAAGTTCATCGGGTTCTCCAAGAACAGCGTCCACCCCGTGACGGGGGAACAAATTAGCCGATTGTTCACGGGCGATAAGCAGGAGATTAACGGGGAAACGTTCGGTTGGCATCCCGAGAACGGGCAGGACACGTATATTCAGCGACGGATGGGAGCCATCTTTGCCGATACTATGCGGAAGATTTTCCCGGTGAACTACTCTTCCCACACCAGGTAGGCTGATACCAGCCAGTGGTTTAGCTTGTTTTCTTCGATCGCGGTAGACTCGGGGATGCTGATGGTCAGGGTATGCTCGCCCGGCGCGATTCGCTGCAGGTTGATCTCCTCGGGAGGTACATCACTCCCGGGGCACCAGTTGCTACGTGATAAGTCAGACGAGGCTAACGGCTCTTCGATTACCTTGATTTCCCGTTTCCCGCCCCGGGCAATAAAGGCCATGGGACGATTACGGAGCCAAACCCCCGAGGTGGGATTAAACCGTCGGAACGAGGCACAGTCGGTACGCCACGGCAAGAAGTTAAGCACCTCCTCCCCATCCACGGAGAGAATATTGGGTTGCGGGCGGAATTCGTCCCCGCCCGAATGGCCGCCGTGCCCGGTGGCAATGTATTTCAGCCGCACGTTCTTCGCGTTTTCAGGTATCGTGAACGGGATAACCACGTCTCGCCGGGAAAAAATATCCGGGTGCTTCTGCCCCACGTAGTAATTCGTGTTGATCAATGGTTCTACACGAATAACCGGCTTGGGGTCGTGTGGCAGCGCGCTCTCGGTAAACGTGAACCGCGCGTCTACCTTGTACCCTTCGGCCGTCCATGTATCCACGAGGATGCCCACGTACGCCTCACCTTCCAACAAGGGGAGTAGGTCAGTTACATCCTGTTTCCAAGTTACCTTTTCTGCCCACCTGTCCACGTAAACCGGCCTGCGCCGGGACGAGACCGAGTCCTCGTTGCTGCTAAAGTGTCCCACCCCAAACGGGGTCATGAATCGCATCAGTTCCACGACCGGTTTGTAGTTTTCACCTTGCACGATGCCGGTCAACTGCTCGTAACGTGCCGTGTCTTGTGAAGGGTAAACCGCGGTTCCCGCGGCAATATCCATCATGTTGATGCCGGAGTTCGCGGGAATCACGAAACAAGAACCCGATTTATCCCACGGGTCCCCATTGGAGACCAAAGATATCTCTAACTCCACTCCCGTGTAATTCGTGAAGCGGGGGATGTCTATTTTGGTGAGGACGATGCGCCCGTTGCCAAGATAAATAAGGTCTTCTTTTTTTACGATACCATCGGGGTAATCCGTGGGGTTAAAGAGGACAGGCGTATTGGAGAACACGACATTTGTCACGGGTTGCTTGGTGCGTTGTGCCAATAGAAGTGGCAAAACAATCATTAATAACGCGGCGGTGCTAATAACTCTCTTCATAAATTTATAATGGATTGTACCTTCAGCAAAAGTACGAAAAAAAGAGGTATATTCGCGTAAGTACACGGTATAAACCCACCTAAAAGGATACTGAAATGCGAATAAAAGAGATCATTCAAACTATCGAACAACTCGCTCCCATTCCACTGCAAGAGGAGTATGACAATAGCGGCGTGCAAGTGGGCGATATAAACAGGGAGGTCACGGGCGCGTTGCTGGCCATCGACGTGACCGAGAACGTGATCGAGGAAGCGCTTTCCCTGGGATGTAACCTCATCGTGTCTCACCATCCGCTCGCGTTTCGCGCGTTTAAATCGCTCACCGGTAAGAACTACGTGGAGCGGTGCATGATGCAGGCCATCAAGCGCGATATCACCATTTACGCGGCGCATACCAACCTCGATAACGCGTGGAACGGGGTCAACTTCAAGCTGGCGGAGATGCTGGAACTACAGAACGTGAAGATTCTTCAGCCGAAGGGAGGGGCCCTGCTCAAGTTCGTTACCACTGCTCCCGTGCAGCACGCCGAGAGCGTCCGTAACGCCCTTTTCAACGCGGGAGCCGGGCATATCGGGAACTATGACAGCTGCAGCTATAACCTCACCGGAGAGGGTACCTTTCGTGCCAAAGAGGGTGCCAACCCGCACGTGGGCGAAATGGACGAGCTCCATTATGAAGAGGAGGTAAGGATAGAGACCGTTATCCCGGTCATGAAGAAGGAAGAGGTGCTGCGAGCACTTTTGGCGGTACACCCGTACGAGGAGCCGGTGTTCGACCTGTATCCGATCGCGAACGAGTGGCCCCGGAGCGGGAGCGGCGTCACGGGCGTGTTGCCCGAGCCGATGCCGGAGCAAGAGTTTCTTTACCTTCTCAAGGATTTGTTTAACCTGCCCACCATCCAACATTCCAAGATCCGGGGGAAAGAGATCCGTGACGTGGCACTCTGCGGGGGGGCCGGGGCGTTCCTGATCCCGAAGGCCATAGGCTACGGTGCCGACGCGTTCGTGACGGGTGAAGCCAAGTACAACGATTTTCTCGACGTGGAAGGCCGGCTACTGCTCGCGGTAGTAGGGCATTACGAATCAGAAATTTGCACGAAAGAGATCTTTTTCGATATTATTTCGAGAAAATTTCCTACCTTTGCCCTGCATAAATCGGCGTTCGACTCGAACCCGGTAAAGTACCTGTAACAAAAGCGGTCTGACTTGTTCCCGCGGTTATGGAAAATGTGGTAGTGAAACGGTTAGTAAATCGTTGCATTACTGCATTTTTTGTTAATCGGCCACGAGAAGAGCAAGAAAGGTGCCTGCGTCAATAGGGTGAAAATATTAATTTAACAAACATACAAGATTATGGCAACAAGAAAAAAAAGTGCCGAGCAAGAGGTTTCGGTAGAAGGAAAGCTGAAATCGCTTTTTAAACTCCAGTCGTATTTATCGGAAATCGACCGGATCAAGACACTGCGGGGCGAACTGCCTCTCGAGGTAGCCGACTTGGATGACGAGATCGCCGGCTTGGGCACGCGTATCAACAATTTCGAGCTCGAACTGAAAGAGTTGGACGACAACACCAAGCTTCAAAAAGGAAAGATCGAGACCAGTAAATCGAGAATCGAAAAGTATAACACGCAATTAGAAAACGTGCGTAACAGCAAGGAGTACGACCACCTCTCCAAAGAGATCGAATTCGAAACGCTGGAAATCGAGCTCTCCGAAAAGCATATTCGCGAGTACGGGCAGCAAATCATCTCCATCAAGGAGCAAATCGAAGCGGCCCAAGAGCTGCTAAAGGACAAGGGTGCCGATTTGGAACACAAGAAGAAAGAACTGGATGATATCGTTTCGGAGACCAAAGCACAAGAAGAGAAAATACGGGAAAAAGCCAAAAAGACCGAGACTACCATCGAACCTCGACTGTTGGCGGCTTTCAAGCGCATCCGCAAAAACGCGCGGAACGGCTTGGGCGTGGTTCCTATCCAGCGTGGTGCTTGCGGGGGATGCTTTAACAAGATCCCGCCCCAGAAGCAGATGGATATCAAGCTTGGGAAAAAAATTATCGTGTGCGAGTACTGCGGGCGGGTTATGATTGATCCGGAGATGGCAGGCATCCAAGAAAAATAACCGGCTAAGAAAATCAAAAGCTTAAAAAGAAAAGCGATTTGAATTAGTGATTTTTTTCTTCATTTATCGGTCAGAATTTCTTTTTTTGAAGGGAAAAGGTGTATCTTTGCGTGAAATAGGATTTCTCCCTGTTTTCACAGCTTATTCAATCCTTTAAGTCATTGTTTATTAATCGAGAAATTTACAGGCAAGGTTATTTATAAAAGAGTATATGGCTAATCGAATTAAAATTAAGAAAGGCTTACAAATCCCGTTGCTTGGCGAATCGGACCAGACCTCGCGAGGTGTGGTAACGAGCAAATTTGTGAGGATTTGCCCGGAGGATTACCCCGGTGTGGCTCCCAAGTTAGCCGTCAGGGTGGACGACACCGTGAAAGCCGGTTCTCCTTTGTTTTACGAGAAGAACCATCCCGAGATGGTGTTCGTTTCACCCGTGAGCGGGGTGGTGACCCGCATAGAAAGAGGTGAGAAACGACGTATTCTCTATATCGAAGTCAAGGCCGATAACACGAACGAGTACGTCGACTTTGGTAAAAAGGCCGTGGCTTCACTCTCCCCGGACGAGGTAAAGAAAACCATCCTCGACGCCGGAGCGTGGTTCACTATCCGGCAGCGCCCGTATGATATCGTGGCGTTACCCGAAAAGCAACCCCGCGATATCTTCGTAACCGGTTTCGACTCGTCCCCCTTGGCTCCTTCCTACGATTATATCTTGGAAGGACAAGAGGCCGACTTCCAGGCTGGCCTTGATGCCTTGGCAAAGCTCACTACCGGCAAGGTGTATCTTTCCGTTCATACCAAAACAACCAGCCCGGCATTGCGCCAGGCAAAAAACGTGGTGATTAACGAGTTCGACGGGCCGCATCCCGCTGGCAACGCAAGCGTGCAAATCAACCACGTCAAGCCCGTGAACCGGGGAGAGGTGGTATGGGCGCTCAATGCCCTGAACGTGGCTCTTATCGGGCGCGTGTTCAATAAAGGGGTGGCCGACCTGACACGAACCGTGGCCCTCACCGGATCGGAAGTGAAACAGACAGGGTACTACACGATGTTGATCGGTACCCAGCTCTCGTCGCTCTTTGACCAAAACGTGACCGAGGGAATATCGCTACGCTACATCAGCGGCAACCCCCTCACCGGGAGGAAGATCGAAAAAGATGGCGTGCTCCGGGCCTACGACGCGCAAGTGACGGTTATCCCCGAAGGGGATGAGGTACACGAGGCATTCGGGTGGGCTTCTTTCTCACCCGAAAGGTACAGTGCCGGAAGCACCTACCTGAACCTGAAGAAAAAATACCGCCTCGACGCCAGGGTGCTGGGAGGACCACGGGCCATCATCGTCTCCAACGAGTACGACAAGGTGTTCCCGATGGATATCTACCCCGAGCAACTGATCAAGTCGACACTCGCCTTCAACATCGATAGGATGGAACAACTGGGTATCTATGAAGTGGCTCCCGAGGACTTCGCGCTGTGCGAGTTCGTGGATACCTCGAAACTGGAATTGCAATTGATTATCCGTAAAGGACTCGACCTGCTCCGCAAGGAGATGGAATAAGCGAGGCAGCCGCCTTTACAAAGAGTAATAACATATAAATAATAGAACTTTGAAAGCGTTAAGAAATTACCTGGATAAGATAAAACCGAATTTTGAAAAAGGTGGGAAGCTCCATTGGCTCTATTCCACGTACGACGCGTTTGAGACGTTTCTCTTCGTGCCCAATACCACCTCAAAATCGGGCGTGCATATTCACGACGCGCGCGACTCCAAACGAACGATGATCATCGTGGTTATCGCGCTCCTGCCGGCGTTGCTGGTAGGAATGTATAACGTGGGGTTGCAGCATTACCTGTCTATCGGACAGGCCGACGTGACAAGTCTCCTTGACATGTTCCTCTTTGGCCTCTTGGCCATGCTCCCCCAACTCGTGGTATCTTACGCGGTGGGGCTGGGCATCGAGTTTGCCTTCGCGCAAGCCCGGAAAGAGGAAGTAGCGGAAGGATTCCTCGTGTCGGGGATATTGATACCCATGATTCTCCCGGTGGATACTCCCTTGTGGATGATCGCGGTGGCCACGGCCTTCTCCGTGATCTTCGCGAAAGAAGTGTTCGGGGGAACCGGTTACAACGTGTTTAACGTGGCATTGATCACGCGGGCCTTCTTGTTTTTCTCGTATCCCTCCAAGATGTCGGGCGACCAAGTATGGGTGCGCACCTCCGATACTTTCGGGTTGGGTGGGGGAAACGTGATTGATGGATACTCCGGGGCTACTCCCCTTGGACAAATAGCCACCACCGAGGCATCCAGCTTCGGCGAGTTCGCGTTCCATGGCGTTACCGGGCAATCCCTTTCCATCAGCGATATGTTTTTTGGCTTTATCCCCGGATCGATGGGTGAGGTTTCTACCTTTGCCATACTCTTGGGCGCGATTATGCTGATCATGACCGGCGTGGGCAGTTGGAAGACCATGCTTTCTGTCTTTCTCGGGGGAGCGGCAGCCGTGCTTATCGTCAACCTTTTCGCGCAGAACGCCCTGATGGGCATGCCGATGCACTACCACTTCCTATTGGGAGGTTTCGCCTTCGGGGCCGTGTTCATGGCTACCGACCCGGTGACCGCTTCCAGAACGGAGAAAGGGAAATGGATCTACGGCTTCTTTATCGGTTTGCTCGCGGTAGCAATCCGGGTGTTTAACCCTGGCTATCCCGAGGGAATGATGCTCGCTATCCTGTTTATGAACGCGTTCGCGCCGCTCATCGACTTCTACGTGGTAGACGCCAATATCAAGCGCCGACTGAAGCGTGTGGTCGCGGTAAAGACAGCTAACGATCAATAAAGGAGAAGAATTATGAATAGAGAAAGTAGTGCTTACACCATAATATACTCGGTAGTGATGGTGGTCATCGTGGCCTTAGGCTTGGCTTTCACGCACCAGGTGCTTATCGACAGGCAAACCGCCAACGAGAATATAGATAAAATGCAGCAGATATTGCGGTCGTTAAATATTAACGCTTCCACCACCGAAGCACAAGAGAGATACGACCAATTGATTCAGAATGCTTACCTCATCAACAACGAGGGGGTGAAGGTGGAAGGAACGGAAGGGATTACACCCGACGACCCTGCCTTCTCCACCGAGCTGGGAGATTCGGATGCCGCGGGGATACCCGTGTATGAAGCGGAAGTGGACGGTTCCACAAAGTACGTGATTCCGATGAGCGGGACCGGGCTGTGGGGAAGTATATGGGGATACTTGGCTGTCGAGTCCGATGGAAGTACTATCTACGGGGCCGAGTTCGACCACGCGGGCGAAACACCCGGACTGGGCGCCGAGATTGCTGACATAACCTTCAAGAACCGGTTTCAAGGCAAAGAACTCTTCAGGGATGGAGAGTTTCGCTCCATCGCGGTGGTTAAACCGGGCAGGTCGGTGGCCAACCGCGACTACGTGGACGGTATTTCCGGGGGCACCATCACCAGCCAGGGGGTGGACAACATGCTGTTGCAAAGCGTGGGAGAGTATCGGAATTTTTTAGAGAACCTGAATGCTGCCAATCGGTGACAGCTGATTTAAAATAGTAAGAAGATGGCTTTATTATCAAGTAAGACCAAAGCGGTGCTGTTAGGACCGCTCAATAAAAATAACCCGGTAATCGTGCAAGTGCTGGGTATCTGTTCGGCGCTGGCGGTGACCTCAAAGCTCGAGCCCTCGCTGGTGATGGCTATCGCGGTGGTTCTGGTAACCGCGTTTGCTAACGTGATTATATCGCTTTTGCGGAAAAGCATTCCCAACCGCATCCGTATCATCGTCCAACTGGTGGTGGTGGCGTCATTGGTTACCATCGTCAGCGAAGTTTTAAAGGCCTTCGCGTATGATGTGAACAAACAGCTTTCGGTGTTCGTGGGGCTTATCGTGACCAACTGTATCCTGATGGGGCGCCTTGAGGCTTTCGCCTTGGGAAATGGGCCTTGGCCTTCCTTCCTCGACGGGATCGGCAACGGGTTAGGGTATGGATGGATTCTGATTGTAGTTGGCTTTTCCCGTGAACTGCTGGGCTCCGGAACGTTGATGGATATTCAAGTGGTTCCCGAGGCATTCTATAACGCGGGATACGAGAATAACGGGCTCATGGTGCTCGCCCCTATGGCTATCCTCCTGGTAGCATGTGTCATCTGGGTACATCGAGCGAGGAATAAAGAACTTCAGGAAGAAACCAATTAAAATAAAAGAAGATATAGATATATGGAAGCAATTAGTCTGATTGTCCGATCGATATTTGTCGATAACATGATTTTCGCGTACTTCCTGGGGATGTGCTCCTTCTTGGCAGTGTCGAAAAACGTGAAGACAGCACTGGGATTAGGTATAGCCGTTACTTTCGTGCTGGTGATCACCCTTCCGCTGAACTATCTGCTCGAAAATTACGTGTTGAAAGCGGGCGCGCTCGCGTGGTTGGGCGATGAGTACGCGACCGTGGACCTGAGTGTCTTCAGCCTGCTTATCTTTATTGCCGTCATTGCTTCGTTTGTCCAGTTGGTAGAGATGATTATCGAGCGGTTTAGCCCTGCACTTTATGCCTCGCTGGGAATTTTTCTTCCCCTTATCGCGGTGAACTGCGCCATCTTAGGAGGATCGCTGTTTATGCAACAACGCGAGTTTGCGAACGTGGGATTGGCCACGGCGTACGGCTTTGGTTCGGGAATCGGATGGCTGCTGGCTATCGTGGGGATTGCCGCCATCCGAGAGAAACTGGAGTATTCCAATATTCCCAAGCCGCTGAAGGGACTGGGTATGACCTTTATCCTCACCGCGCTGATGGCCATCGGTTTCATGAGTTTTGCCGGAATAGACATTTAATCAAAGCAGACAAAAACAAATTAGCTATTAAAATATGAGTGTATTATTGAACGCGGGTGGATTAACAATTCTGACAAGTGTCATCGTGTTCCTGGTAATTATCTTGATTCTTGTCGTGATCATTCTTGTCGCCAAGGCCAAGCTGATGCCGTCGGGCAACGTGAAAGTCACCATCAATAAGGAAAAAGAGCTAAGTGTACCCATGGGTGGCACGCTGCTTAACACGTTGCAAGCAAATGAGATTTTTCTTTCTTCGGCGTGCGGGGGCGGGGGTACTTGTGGAGAGTGCCGTTGCCGTGTTACCGAGGGGGGAGGGGAAATCCTTCCAACCGAGAAAGGGCATTTCACCCGGAAAGAGCAGCTAAATGATTGGCGATTGAGCTGCCAGGTAAAAGTGAAAGACAACATGTCAATCGTTATCCCCGAATCGGTATTCGGTATCAAGGAGTGGGAGTGCGAAGTGGTGTCTAACCGCAACGTGGCGTCGTTCATTAAGGAGTTCGTGGTGAAACTCCCCGAGGGAGAAAAACTCAACTTCGAGCCGGGAGCCTATTGCCAGATTCGCGTTCCCAAGTTTAACGCCATCAAATTTTCCGATTTCGATATCGACGATAAATACAAACCGGAATGGGACAAGTTCAAGATGTGGGATCTGGTGTGCAAGAACGACGAGGACACCGTGCGGGCGTACTCCATGGCTAACTTCCCCGCCGAAGGAAATATTATCACGCTCAACGTGCGGGTAGCAACGCCGCCGTTCGATAAGGCTAAAGGAACATGGATGAACGTGAATCCCGGAATTGTCTCTTCGTATATCTTCAACCTGAAGCCGGGCGATAAGGTGATGATGTCCGGGCCGTTCGGGGAATTCCACCCGATTCTCGATAGCAAGCGGGAAATGCTATGGATCGGAGGGGGGGCCGGTATGGCGCCATTGCGTTCGCAGATCATGCACCTTACCGAGACGTTGAAGATCACCGACCGGAAGATGTCTTACTTCTACGGGGCAAGGGCATTGATCGAGGCTTTCTACTTGGAAGATTTTCACCGTTTGGAGAAAGAATTTCCCAACTTCTCGTTCCACTTGGCGCTTGATCGTCCCGATCCCAAGGCAGACGAGGCCGGGGTAGAGTACACGCCGGGATTCGTACATCAAGTAATTTACGACACCTACCTCAAGGATCACGACGCACCTGAAGATATCGAGTACTACATGTGCGGTCCGGGCCCGATGGCCAACGCTGCACAGCGCATGCTCGACAGCTTGGGAGTACCCCCCGAAATGATCATGTTTGACGACTTCGGGTAACACCTCGCCTTGTTGCATGCTGGTTCAAATAGAGCCTTCTGGTGTGAATTATATACACGGCATCTCCTTTATGGGGGGTGCCGTTTTTCGTGTGGCATACATCATCCCGCGTGTGGTCTTCATCACCCTCTCCCCGTGTGTGGTTGGCCTTTTGTGAGCGGGGTGATGAAACCGGCTCACTCTTGGACTTGATCGACGGCTAAAGAAATATTATCCTCCACGTCCAGCATCGCGTTGATAAGGATAACCCGTTCATATTCTCCGAGAGCATCGCGATGTATATCTTTTGTTTGGATAATGCCCCTTTCTAATAGCTTTTGGCGTTTCGTGCCGTTCAGTAGGGGGTTGGCAGGGGTGAATAGTTTTCCCTCCAGGGTAAGTACCACGTTGCTGTACGAAGTATCCGTTATGAACCCGTCGCGGGTAATCAGGATCTCGTCGCACTCTCCTTTTTGTTGGAGAAGGGCCTCGAGCACCTGCCGATCGGCATATTTAAACCGGTAGTCGGGGGAGGCTTCAATCAACTTCAATGATTCCACTTTTTTTGGAATATAGCGTTCAAACGTGATCTCCTCTATTTTTTCGTGGTATAGAACGCGGCATTTTACTTTTCCTTCACGAAGATCATGGGGTAACGACCTTCCCAATTCCGCTACAAACTTCTTAGGAGCGGTAAAACCAAAGTGGGTGGCTGTTTGCAGTATTCGCTCTTCGTGCGCAAGCGCGTTACCTATTATGCCGTCTACTATGCGAATGGTTTCTAAAAACATTTTCTACATGATTTAAAACTGAACCCTTCCGGGGATATATCCGTGTGGACAAGAGGAGAACCGGAACAGGACATTTATAAAGCAGGAAAAGGAAGGTACACCTTTTGTATGGCTTCCTCGTACTCCTTCCGGCAGATGCTGCGCGCGGTGATGCCGCCGCCACTTCTGAAAAAGAGTCCCGGGCCGTCTTGCTCGATAAACCGGATCAACACGAACGACTCCAGCCGTTGCCCGTCAAAATAACCCGCTACCCCGGTATAGAAACCGCGAGGGACTTGTTCGGCCTCCCGTATGATTCGTAGCGTGGCCTCCTTGGGAGCTCCCGATACCGAACCGGCAGGGAGCAACTCGAAAAAGAGCGTGCCCAATTGATCGCACCACTCTTCCGGCAGGGAACCCGTTATCTCGGAACTTACCTGTAATAAAGTGCCCTTGTGTGTCTGTAATTCTTCCAGGTACCGGAAACGCTTCACTTGCACGTCGGTCGCCACGCGGCTCAAATCGTTACGTAGCAAGTCCACGATCGTGTTGTGCTCTGCCGCCTCTTTCTCGTCAGCCAGTATAGTCTCCCGTGCATGGGGCACGCGCGCATTGATGGTCCCTTTCATGGGATAGGTGCGAATGACACCCTTGTCAAGCCGCACGAAACACTCCGGGGAGAAGCAAACCCACTTCCCGGGCAAGTAAAGCTTGTAAGGCGCGTTGCTGTAGTGAAATATCTCCTCGAGCGATAAGTTGCTACGTAGCGGAGTACGAACGGTGAGGTTGGTCAAGTAGGAGTCCCCCCTCTTGAGCCCGTTCATCACCGTCCGAAACCGTTTTTTGTAGTCGGAGTATCCTTCCGGCAACGGCTCGAACAAATAAGTAGTCGGGGCAGGGCAAACTTGCCGGAGTAGGGGGGCGGGTTGATGATGAGAGGAAGTAGTGGGTAGAGAAAGCGCGGCGTGCTCCCGCTGTTCAGGAACGAACACGTTGGAAGCACCCCCGATATCAAACAGCACCTCGTGTTGAGAAAACGGATCGGGAATGAAAAAACCTTCCGTCTCTTCAAAATTGATCCCGAAGAGAAACGGTTTCCTTTGCCGTCCCGCTTCATTCATTCTCTGTAGTACCTTGTCACTGCTTGAAAACATGCTGCAAATATAAACAAATTCCCTGTTTATGGAGGTGATCAGGCGTGATACTGTTTCGTTGCCCGCGGTAAAGTTGTGAAACATTTTTATCGTACACCAAGAAACGTATTCTTGTAACGCATGAATACGCGTAAAAATGGGGAAAATCGCTCTTTTTCTTTCAAATCGTAGTAAATTAGCGTCGATAATTGTCAAATTCGAATTTTTTTGAAGAAAATGATGAAAATGTTTTGCAGATACAAAATTTCGTGCTTACTTTGCAACCGTTCAGTTAAACATTAGGTTATAAAAATATGTACCACAGTGTCGATATTCTAGTCATTTCTATTCTACTTCTGGATAAATTCGGAGGGTGAGATTGGAATATCGTTACATGTACAAACGAAAAATAAAGGATAACCTTTCTCACCCGGTGGGAAAGGTTTTCTGTTTTTAATATAGGACAGTAAAAAAATAGGTTTACAACATGGAGCGTATTTATGTATTTGATACAACGTTGCGAGATGGGGAGCAGGTGCCCGGTTGCCAGCTGAACACGATCGAGAAAATCCAGATCGCGCAGGCTCTCGAGTTGCTGGGGGTAGACGTGATCGAGGCCGGGTTTCCCGTATCGAGCCCGGGCGACTTCCAGTCGGTAGTGGAAATTTCAAAGGCGGTCACTTGGCCTACCATCTGCGCGCTAACGAGGGCGGTGGAGAAAGACATCGAAGTAGCAGCCGAGTCACTTAAGTACGCCAAGCGCAAGCGCATTCATACCGGGATTGGTACCTCCGATTTCCATATCAAGCACAAGTTTAACACCAACCGTGAAGAAATTATAACGCGCGCGGTGAAAGCGGTAAAATACGCCCGCCGCTTCGTGGACGACGTGGAGTTTTATGCCGAAGATGCCGGCCGTACTGATAACGAGTACCTGGCACGCGTGGTGCAGGCCGTGATTGATGCCGGGGCCACGGTAGTGAATATTCCCGATACTACCGGGTACTGTTTCCCCGACGAGTACGGGGCAAAGATCAAGTACCTGGTGGATAACGTGGATCTAAAAAACGCGATCCTCTCCACCCATTGCCACCAAGACTTGGGCATGGCCACCGCGAACACCATTTCTGGCGTGCTTAACGGCGCGAGGCAGGTAGAGGTGACCCTTAACGGCATCGGCGAACGGGCCGGAAATACATCGCTCGAAGAGGTGGTCATGGCGTTCAAGAGCCACAAGGACCGCGGGTTCGATACCAATATCAATACGCAGCATATCTACTCCACCAGCCGGTTGGTATCGAGCCTCATGAACATGCCGGTGCAACCCAACAAGGCCATCGTGGGAAGGAATGCCTTCGCGCACTCTTCAGGGATTCACCAGGACGGGGTGCTCAAGAACGTGGCGACCTACGAGATCATCGACCCCAAGGACGTGGGCATCGACGACAACGCGATCGTGCTTACCGCCCGCAGCGGGCGTGCCGCGCTGAAGAATCGCTTGTCGATACTGGGCGTTAAATTGAGTGACGATGAACTGGAGAAGGTATACCAGAACTTCCTGGAACTGGCCGATAAGAAGAAAAATATCACCGACGACGATATCCTGATCTTGGTGGGCAAAGAGGCACGCATGACACGAATCAAGGTCGATTACCTCCAAGTGGTATGCGGCATCGGGGTGCGAGACGTGGCCAGCATCGGGCTCAACATCGCGGGCGAGCAGTTCGAAGCCACGGCGACCGGCAACGGGCCGGTGGACGCGGCTATCCGGGCAGTGAAGAATATCATCAAGCGAAAAATAAAGATCAAGGAGTTCCTGATCCAAGCCATTGACCATGGCAGCGACGACGTGGGAAAGGTGCATATGCAAGTAGAACACAACAACATGCACTACTACGGGTTCTCGGCCAATACCGATATCGTCGCGGCATCGGTGGAGGCGTTTATCGACGCGGTCAACAAGTTCGCGGACTAAAAAACAACGCGATGGCAACGGCACGAAACAATCGGGTCCCCGTCGCGGTTATATGACGTGAGGAAAATAATGAGTTAAAACAATAGAGCAAAACATTTATGAAAACCCTTTTCGATAAAATATGGGACGCGCACGTGGTCACCACGGTGAAGGATGGTCCCACCCAGTTGTACATAGACCGGCACCTTTGCCACGAGGTAACCAGCCCCCAGGCCTTCTCAGGCATTCGGGCAAGAGGCTTGGAAGTGTTCCGCCCCGAGCGGACTACCCTTACCGCCGACCATAATATCCCCACCATGGGGCAAGATAACCCCATCCGCGATGCCATCTCCCGCTTTCAGGTAGACACGCTCGCGAAGAACGCGCGGGAATTTGGTCTTACCTATTACGGGTTGAATAACCCCAAGAACGGCATCGTTCACGTGATAGGTCCCGAAAACGGGTACACCCAACCGGGGATGACCATCGTGTGTGGCGACAGCCATACCTCCACGCACGGGGCGTTTGGCACCATCGCCTTCGGTATCGGTACCAGCGAGGTGGAGATGGTGTTGGCGTCGCAGTGCATCCTGCAAACCCGGCCCAAGACCATGCGGGTTAACTTTGAAGGGAAGCTCGGGAAGAACGTGAGTTCCAAGGATATGGCCCTATACATGATCTCCCAACTGTCAACAGGAGGGGCCACCGGCTACTTCGTGGAATACGCGGGAGAGGCGGTGCGCGACCTCACCATGGAGCAACGGATGACACTCTGTAACCTGAGCATCGAGATGGGTGCCCGGGGCGGGCTAATCGCTCCCGACGAGACCACCTTCAACTACATTAAGGGACGGGAATTTGCTCCCAAAGGCGAAAAGTGGGACGAAGCACTGGCTTACTGGAAAACGCTCACGAGCGATGAAGGGGCGGTGTTCGATAAAGAAATCACCTTTGATGCCACCCGGATTCGGCCAATGATCACCTACGGTACGAATCCCGGCATGGGAATGCCGATTGACGGCACGATACCCACCTTGGACGACATCGATGAAGCAGGAAAGATCTCCTTCGAGAAGTCGCTCAATTACATGGGGCTGACCCCCGGGCAAAAACTGGAAGGGAAATCCATCGACTACGTCTTCCTGGGAAGTTGTACCAACGGGCGGATCGAGGACTTCCGGGTGTTTACCGACTACGTGAAGGGTAAGAAAAAGGCAGATAACGTGACGGCATGGTTGGTGCCCGGCAGCTGGCGAGTACGTAAGCAGATTGAAGATGAAGGACTGGATACCATCCTCAAGGAGGCCGGCTTCGAGTTGCGCCAACCGGGTTGCTCTGCCTGCCTCGCGATGAACGAGGACAAAATCCCGGCGGGTAAGTACGCGGTATCTACCTCCAACCGTAACTTCGAAGGGCGACAAGGCCCCGGTGCTCGTACCATCTTGGCAGGGCCCCTCGTGGCAGCCGCGGCCGCGGTGAACGGGAAAATCACGGAACCGTAGTCTTAATGTGACTAATGTGCTAATGTGCCAATGTGACTAATGTGATGATTTAATGATTTAATGATTTAATGATTTAATTTTGGAATCAGAAATTCTGGAATATTGAAATAAAAAATAATATGGAGAAGTTTAAAACCATCAATTCAACATACGTGCCACTGCCTATAGAGAACGTGGACACCGACCAGATCATACCCGCCCGCTTCCTGAAAGCGACCACCCGCGAAGGGTTCGGAGATAACCTGTTCGCCGACTGGCGGTACGACAAGGAAGGGAATCCCAAGAGTGATTTCGTGCTTAACGATCCCACCTACACGGGAGAAGTGTTGGTGGCCGGGAAAAATTTTGGGAGTGGGAGCAGCCGTGAACACGCGGCGTGGGCCATCGGGGGCTACGGGTTCAAAGTTGTCGTGTCGAGTTTCTTTGCCGATATCTTCCGGAACAACGCGCTCAACAACGGCATCCTGCCGGTGGTGGTAAGCGAGGGGTTCCTGAGCGAACTGTTCGCTTCGGTAAAGAGTAATCCCAAGGCGACCGTCACCGTGAACCTCGTGGAGCAGACCATCACGAACAACGAGACCGGTAAGTCGGAAACATTCGAGATCAACCCTTACAAGAAGGATTGCTTGCTGAACGGGCTGGACGATATCGACTTCCTGCTTTCGAATAAGGATAAAATCGAGGAATTCGAGAAACAACGTGTCTACTCGTACTAACTGCAATAAAGTGAATGTGCTGATTTCAGGATTTTTGTAATCATCATATTGGCACATTAGTCACATTGGCACATTAATCACATTAATACAAGTTGTTTTGGGAGAGATAAAGAAAATAGAAGTCATGGACACCACGCTGCGTGACGGCGAGCAAACCTCGGGCGTTTCTTTTGCCGGCCAAGAGAAGCTAAGCGTGGTGCGTCTGTTGCTTGAAGAGCTCAAGGTGGACAGGGTAGAGATCGCTTCGGCACGAGTGTCGGAGGGCGAGTTCCGCTCCGTCCAAAAGATGGCTCAATGGGCGAGGGCACATGGCCATATCGACCGGCTGGAAGTACTCGGCTTCGTGGATGGTACCGCTTCGCTCGATTGGATCGCCAGTGCGGGCTGCAAGGTGGTGAACCTGCTGACCAAGGGATCGCTGAAGCATTGTAGGTACCAGTTAGCCAAGTCGCCCGAAGAGCACTTGAGCGATGTGAAAAAGTCCATCGCCACGGCCCAAGAGATGGGCATTGCCGTGAACCTCTACATGGAGGACTGGTCTAACGGGATGCGCGATTCCAAGGAGTATGTTTTCGGGATGCTGGACGGGTTACGAAACGAGCCGGTCACCCGTTTCATGCTGCCCGATACACTGGGTATCCTTAACCCGGATGAAACTGCGACCTTCTTCAAGGAGATCATTGGAAGGTATCCCGGGCTGCATTTCGACTTTCACGCGCACAACGATTACGACTTGGCGGTAGCTAACGTCTTCGAGGCAGTTAAAGCAGGAGCGAAAGGAGTGCACGTTACCGTGAACGGACTGGGCGAGAGGGCAGGGAACGCGCCGCTCACCAGCGTGATCGCGCTGATACATGACCACATGGGGCTACGAACCAACGTGGACGAGTCGAGGCTCTACAACGTGAGCAAGGTGGTGGAGAGCTATGCCGGCGTACGCATTCCCAACAATAAACCCATCATCGGCGACAATGTATTCACCCAAGTGGCGGGTGTTCATGCCGATGGCGATAAAAAGAAAAACCTCTACTTCAACGACCTCATGCCGGAGCGTTTCGGCCGCTTCCGTGAATACGCGCTGGGCAAAAATGCCGGGCGCTCCAACATTATCAAGAACCTCGAAGCACTGGGCATCGAGCTGGATGACGAGTCCACCCGCAAGGTAACAGCACGCATTATCGAGCTGGGCGACAAGAAAGAGATCGTGAGCCTCGATGAACTTCCCTACATCGTTTCCGACGTGCTGAAGAACGGCCTCGAGAATAAGGATATCCAGATGCTCAACTACTCGCTCACCCTAACCGATGGGTTGAGGCCTACCGCCACGGTAAAGATCGCCATCAAGGGAGAGGTCTACCAGGAAACGGCGGCAGGAGAAGGGCAGTACCACGCGTTCTCCAAGGCGATGTACAAGATCTACAGGAAACTGAATAAGCCGGTGCCGGAACTGATCGACTACATGGTAGTGATCCCGCCCGGTGGAAAAACAAACGCCTACGTGCAAACAGTAATTACTTGGAAGCACGAGGGAAAGGTGTTCAAAACCCGCGCCCTGGATATCGATCAGACAGTGGCGGCTATCAAAGCCACGATGAAGATGCTGAACATGCTGGAGAGCGGCAATATTCCCAATATACAGTATCCCACGCAACTGCCGTAATTGAAGAAACTTGAAATTACATACAATATACATTCTGAATTAATGAAATTGAACATAGCTTTATTGCCGGGCGATGGAATCGGTCCCGAGATCATGACACAGGCGTTAAACGTGACGAAAGCCGTTTGCGGGAAATTCGGCCACGAGCTCACCTATAAAGAGGCGATCGTGGGTGCCCGCGCCATTGATGAAACCGGTGATCCCTACCCGACAGAAACGCACGAACTCTGCATGCAAAGCGATGCGGTGCTATTTGGTGCCATTGGTGACCCCAAGTACGACAACGACCCCTCTGCCAAGGTCCGCCCCGAGCAGGGACTGCTACGCATGCGCAAGCAACTGGGGCTTTACGGCAATATCCGCCCGGTGATGACCTTCCCCTCGCTCGTTCATAAATCGCCCCTGAGGGCCGAGTTGGTGGAAGGAGCCGACTTTGTCTGCATCCGGGAGCTTACCGGTGGCATGTACTTTGGCCGCCCCCAGGGCAGGAGCGAGGATGGAAACACCGCGTACGATACCTGTGTCTATACCCGTGAAGAGATCGAACGGATCTTGCACTTGGCCTACCGGTTTGCCGGGCAACGCCGGAAGAAACTCACCGTGGTGGACAAGGCCAACGTGATCGCTACATCCCGGCTGTGGCGCCAAGTGGCCCAAGAGATCGCGCCAACCTACCCCGATATCGAGACCGATTACCTCTTCGTGGATAACGCGGCCATGCGTATTATCCAATGGCCCAAGAGCTTTGACGTGATGGTGACCGAGAACTTGTTTGGCGATATCCTCACCGACGAGGCTTCCGTGATTACCGGTTCACTCGGACTATTGCCTTCGGCTTCCATCGGGCTGCATACCTCGGTGTTCGAACCTATACACGGTTCATACCCACAGGCCGCCGGGAAAAATATTGCCAATCCCTTGGCCATGATCCTTTCGGTAGCCCTTATGTTCGAATACAGCTTTAACAAGATGGAGGAAGGCGCGTTGATACGTGAAGCCGTCAATGCGAGCCTCGAAGCCGGCGTGGTGACCGAGGATATTGCCAACGGCGGAAAAGTGTACAAGACCAGTGAAGTGGGAGAGTGGATTGAACAGTATATAAATGATTCGATGATTTGATGATGTGATGATCGGATCTTGAATCGGGAATAGAAAATATATGAGCAACAAAAACGATAAAAATAATAATAACGGCAGCGATAAATCGGCCGACGAGCGGTGGGGCGACCTGCGAAGTGCGACCAGCACGAAAGGACGCCGCATGGCAGGCGCGCGTGCCCTTTGGCACGCGAACGGGATGACCCGCGAGCAAATGGGCAAGCCCATCATCGCGATCGCTAACTCGTTCACCCAGTTCGTCCCGGGACACGTGCACCTGCACCACGTGGGACAACTGGTCAAAAAAGAGGTGGAGAAGCTGGGTTGTTTCGCGGCCGAGTTTAATACCATCGCGGTAGACGATGGTATCGCGATGGGACACGACGGCATGCTTTACTCCCTGCCGTCGCGCGACTTGATTGCCGATTCGGTAGAGTACATGGTGAACGCACATCAAGCCGACGCGCTGGTATGCATCAGCAATTGCGATAAAATCACGCCCGGGATGTTAATCGCCGCGATGCGGCTGAACATCCCAACCATCTTCGTGTCGGGTGGGCCCATGGAGGCTGGCAAACTCGACGGCGAGCAAATCGACCTGATCGACGCGATGACCGAAGCAGCCGACGAATCGGTTTCCGACGAGCGGCTGGCCCAACTGGAACAGCTGGCTTGTCCTACCTGTGGCTCTTGCTCCGGCATGTTCACCGCCAACTCCATGAACTGCCTCAACGAGGCGATTGGCTTGGCACTGCCCGGGAATGGAACCATCTTGGCCACCCATGCCAACCGGCTGCAATTGTTCAGGGACGCTGCCAAGCAGATCGTGGAGAATGCTCACAGATACTACTTCGAGGGGGATGAGACCGTGCTGCCGCGTACGATTGCCAGCCGTGCCTCCTTCCTGAACGCCATGACACTCGATATCGCCATGGGGGGATCCACCAACACCATCTTGCACACGCTGGCTATCGCGCACGAAGGAGGGGTCGATTTTACCCTTGACGACATCGACGCGCTCTCGCGGAAGACACCCTGCATCTGCAAGGTGGCGCCCAATACCAAGGAGTACCATATACAGGATGTGAACCGTGCCGGCGGGATCATGGGAATCCTCAACGAGCTGGCAAAGGCAGGGATGATCGATACCTCGGTGCACCGTGCCGACGGGCTTACCCTCGCGGAGGCCCTCGAAAAATATGATGTGACGAGCGATGAGACCCACTCCGAGGCTACCCGTATTTACTCGTCGGCCCCGGGCAACCGGTACAACATCGTGATGGGCTCGCAAGATGCCCGGTTCAAGGAGCTGGACAGCGACCGCGAGAACGGGTGCATCCGGAGCGTGCCTCATGCTTACACCCAAGACGGTGGCTTGGCCATCCTCAAGGGGAATATTGCCGAGAACGGCTGCGTGGTGAAGACCGCCGGCGTGGACGAGAGCATCTGGAAGTTCAGCGGCAAGGCCAAGGTATATCATTCGCAGGACGAAGCATGCGAGGGAATCCTCAACAAAGAGGTACAAGCGGGCGATGTGGTGGTGATCGTTTATGAAGGCCCCAAGGGAGGGCCGGGCATGCAAGAGATGCTGTACCCTACCTCGTATATCAAGGCCCGTCACCTGGGCAAGGAGTGCGCGCTGATTACCGACGGGCGCTTTTCCGGTGGCACGTCGGGCCTATCCATCGGCCATATCTCGCCCGAGGCGGCCGCGGGAGGAAATATAGGATTGGTACGCGATGGCGATACCATCGATATCGATATCCCGGCACGGAGCATCAGCTTGCGAATTAGCGACGAAGAGCTCGGCAAGAGACGGGAAGAAGAACTGGCCAAGGGAGAAGAGGCGTTCAAGCCGAAACCGCGTGCCAGGAAAGTGTCGAAAGCGTTGAGGACGTATGCCGCGTTCGTCAGCTCGGCCGACTTGGGAGCGGTACGGCTCATTTAAAGTCCTTTTTTAGGAATATAAAATCAACAGCTATAAATAATCTGAAAGAAGTTCACGTTAATTATCGTTTTAGGTTCAACTAATTAATTATTTGAATTATGGAGAGAGACAAGCAAACTCAGCCAATCATTGCCCCGGTAACGGAGACAGAGACCCTTTCGGGGAGCGAGATATTGATTCGCTCGCTGCTCGCGGAAGGAGTGGATACCGTGTTCGGGTACCCGGGTGGTGCAATCATGCCCGTCTTCGACGCGCTGTATGATTACAAGGAGAGGATCAAACATATCTTGGTACGCCACGAGCAGGGAGCCGTGCACGCGGCACAGGGCTACGCGCGCGTATCCGAAAAAGTAGGAGTCGCACTCGTTACCTCCGGTCCGGGAGCTACCAACGCCATCACCGGCATCACCGATGCCATGATGGATAGCACGCCCATGGTGGTGATCTCGGGACAGGTCAACTCCAGCTTACTCGGTTCCGATGCCTTTCAGGAGGCCGACGTGATCGGGGTTACGCAGCCAATCACCAAGTGGGCATACCAGATCCGGCGGGTGGAGGATATCGCGTGGGCCGTTTCCCGGGCATTTTATATTGCCGCGAGCGGGCGTCCCGGTCCGGTGGTGCTCGATATCGCCAAGGACGCGCAAGTGAACAGTTGCGCCTTTAACTACCAGCGAACTACTTTCTTGCGGAGTTACCAGCCGGTACCCGATGTAGAAGAAGGCCGGGTGAAGATGGCCGCGGAGCTCATCAACAGCGCCAAGAAGCCCTTTGCCCTCGTCGGCCAAGGAGTGATCCTGGGCAACGCGGAGGAGGAGCTGCAAGCCTTTCTCGAGAAAGGAGGCATTCCCTTTGGTTCCACCATACTGGGGCTGTCGGCTATCCCTTCAGACCATCCCCTTAACCAAGGCATGCTGGGCATGCACGGCAACGTGGCACCCAACATCAAGACCAACGAGTGCGACGTGCTGATCGCTATCGGGATGCGGTTCGACGACCGGGTCACGGGAGACCTCAAGACCTATGCCAAGCAGGCCAAGGTGATTCATTTTGATATCGACATGGCGGAGCTTGATAAGAACGTGAAGACTACCGTGAAGGTGGTGGGAGATGCCAAGATATCCCTGCCCAGGGTGACCGAGCTGTTGGAACAGCGATCACACCCCGAGTGGTTGGCCGAGTTTGAGACGTACGACCAGAAAGAGTACGACTGCATCATCAAGAACGAGCTCTACCCCGGGTCGGGCGAGATAAAGATGGGCGAAGTGGTGAACAAGGTAACCGAAGCCACGAATAACGAAGCGATCTGCGTGACCGACGTGGGACAGCACCAGATGATGAGCACCCGCTACTTCAAGTACACCAAGTCACGCAGCATGGTTACCTCGGGCGGGCTGGGCACGATGGGATTCGGCTTGCCGGCCGGTATCGGTGCCAAGTATGGCGCTCCCGATCGCACTGTCTGCATCTTCGTGGGCGACGGGGGACTGCAAATGACCATGCATGAATTTGGTACTATCATGGATTACGGGATCGACGTGAAGATCATCCTGTTAAATAATAATTTTCTGGGAATGGTACGCCAATGGCAAGAACTGTTCTTCGATGAACGCTACTCGGAAACACGCCTGAAGAACCCCGACTTTATCAAGGTGGCGGATGCTTACGGCATCAAGGGCCGGAAAGTGACCGAACGCGAAGAACTGGGCGAGGCAATCGCCGAGATGCTTGATCATAATGGATCTTACCTGCTGGAGGTGGTCGTGGAAACCAAAGGAATGGTGTACCCCATGGTTCCGTCCGGGGGATCTATTTCCAATATACTGCTCGGGAACGGGCACTCACTATAATGAAAAATGAAGAATGAAAAATGAATAATTACCGATTCTTCAATTTTTAATTTTTAATTATTAGAAATATGAACGAGAACAAGACACTATATACGATCACTATTTTCTCGGAGAACACGGTAGGCGTGCTCAACCAGATCACCACCATCTTCACGCGACGGCAGCTTAATATCGAGACATTGTCGGTATCGCCCTCGGCCATCGAAGGCATCCACAAGTTTACCATCACTACCTTTTCCGACGACGAAGAGGTGATGAAGAAGCTGGTGCGTCTTATCGACAAGCGGGTAGATATCCTGAAAGCCTATTACAACACCGATGAAGACCTGGTACACCAGGAGTTGGCCCTCTACAAGCTCTCGACGGAGAAGGTAATGGAACATGGTTCCATCGAGTACTTCGTTAGAAAATACAATGTGCGTGTCCTGGAGGTTTCTGTCGATTGCGTCGTCTTTTTAAAAGCCGGCCATTTCGTGGAAACACAAGGGCTCTTTGAAGAGTTGGCAAGTACCATCGGGGTGCTGCAATTCGTTCGCTCCGGGAGAATAGCCATCACCAAATCGAAAGTGGAACGGCTAAGCGACATGCTGGCAAAGCGGGAGGAACATAAAAACAAAACAATCGAATTAAATACGATATCATCACTTTAATAGATAAAATAGAATGGCAAAAATGAATTTTGGCGGGGTAGAAGAGAACGTGGTTACCCGCGAAGAGTTTCCCTTGGAGAAAGCCAGGGAGGTGTTAAAAAACGAAACCATCGCCGTTATCGGCTACGGCGTACAAGGCCCCGGGCAATCGCTGAACCTGCGTGACAACGGTTTTAACGTGATCGTGGGACAACGGAAGGAAAGTAAGACGTGGGATAAGGCAGTAGCCGACGGGTGGGTGCCGGGCGAAACGCTTTTCGAGATAGAGGAAGCGTGCGAGCGGGGCACCATCATCCAGTACCTGCTGTCCGATGCGGCACAGATCGCCCTCTGGGACACCGTGAAGAAACACTTGACCGCCGGTAAGGCGCTCTATTTTTCACATGGCTTCGGCATCACCTATAACGAACGCACGGGTATCGTCCCTCCCGCGGACGTCGATGTGATCTTGGTGGCCCCCAAAGGGTCAGGCACCAGCTTACGCAGGATGTTCCTGGAGGGCAGGGGACTCAACTCCAGCTATGCCATCTACCAAGACGCTACCGGCAAAGCACACGACCGCGCGGTGGCACTCGGCATTGGCGTGGGATCGGGCTACCTGTTCGAGACCGATTTCAAACGGGAAGTGTTTTCCGACCTCACGGGCGAGCGCGGTACGCTGATGGGGGCTATCCAAGGCATCTTGCAGGCCCAATACGAGGTACTCCGGGAGAACGGGCATACCCCGTCGGAAGCGTTCAACGAGACGGTGGAAGAACTCACGCAGTCGCTCATGCCCCTTTTCGCCGAGAACGGGATGGACTGGATGTACGCCAACTGTTCCACCACCGCTCAACGGGGTGCACTCGATTGGATGGGACCCTTCCATGATGCCACCAAGCCCGTTTTCGAGAAACTTTACAAGGAGGTAGCCAGCGGCAACGAAGCCCAACGTTCCATCGACAGCAACTCGCAACCCGACTACCGCGAGAAGTTGGAAAAGGAACTGAAAGCCCTCCGCGAGAGCGAGATGTGGCAAACCGGGGCAGTCGTTAGAAAACTCCGCCCGGAGAATAATTAAAAGAGGCAATCTCTCTGTTTTAAACAGCCATGGCTTCACACAAAAGCCATGGCTGCTTTTACATGGGTTTGACGATATGATTTAATACCAGTCTGTCATACAAAGCGGTATAATACGAGTTGCTTATGGGCAACGATAAGGTATCTCCGATAATGACTTTTTTATACTCGATGGCTTTTATTCGTGAGATGGCCACGATATACGAGCGATGTATTCGTATAAAAGAATCATCAGGCAATGACTTCTCCAACCGTTTTAAACTATCCATGATCACGTTTGGCTTGGAGTTTTCAAGGTGAATTTTCACGTAATCGCCGATAGCCTCGATGTATAGAATCTCGTTGAAATTTATTTTTAGTAATTTGCCCTTTGATTTTATGAAGATGTATTCTTTTGACGATTGCGTTACCAAGGCATGTTCTTTGGTGGCAATTTCAATATTTTTCGAATCCTTGCTCTTTATATAATCAAGTATCTTTTGTGTTGTTTGGAGGTATCTTCCAAAAGAGACGGGTTTCAACAAATAGTCGATAGCGTTGATGTTAAAACCATCTATCGCGTACTTCGCGTGCGCGGAAATGATAACGACCAGCGCATTTTTATTCTGGTTAATGCAGAGCGATTCAAGCAATTGAATCCCGTTGATGTCAGGCATTTCCACGTCGCAAAAAATCACGTCTACTTTCCTGTTCCTCAACCCCTCCAACGCCCGTACCGGATCGTAAAATATTTCGGTTACCTCGAAGTTGGGGGTCTTATCGATATAGTATTTCAATATATCCGAAGCGGGGGGTTCATCATCGATGATAACGCAGCTTATTTTCTTCATCGTTTTACTATTCTATTGTTTCCTTTTACGCGACGTGTCAAAAATAACCAAATCGAGGTAAAAGGAATTGCTTGTTTCTTTTATTGACAATGCATGTTTATCCGGGTAGATGAGGTTTAATTTTCTTTTCGTGTTCTTTATTCCAATATTCTTTCCCCTATGTTGAAAGCCGTTCTTCTTGTGTTTTTTATTTTCGGTCGAGAAATAGATATTATTATTGGTTGCTTTTATGTGGATGGATATGGTAGAAGGATAATGATTGCTTATCCCGTATTGAAAGCAGTTTTCAATAAAGGAAATAAATAGCAGGGGCGCGATTTCATGATCTTCGATGTTACCTTCTATGTTAAATTCAATCTGTAAGGCATCGGTGTACCGCAATGCTTGCAAATCAATGTAATCGCGAATATAATTAATCTCCTCTTGCAAGGGCACCATGTCTGTATCTAAGTTGTCGAAATTATAACGAATAACCTGAGAATACAACAAGATTGCTTCGGATGCTTTTTCGCTTCCTTTAAGGGTCAACGAATAGATTGCATTCAAGGTGTTAAGAATAAAGTGCGGATTTAATTGGGCTTTGAGGTAGGCAAGTTCGATGATGGTTTTTTTGGTCTCTATCTCTTTGTTTTTTTTGTTTAGTGACATCCATTCACGTATCAATCGATAACATAAACTCAGGATCCAGAACAAGAAAAATTGGCTTAAAGGCAGTATAATTCGCCTGGGAGGGAACATCCTTCTTCTTTCTGGCATAAACGGAGGTTCAAACGGCGAAGATCCGTCCGGAGGAATCCGGGGACCATGAAAAAGATCCGGTTGGAAGAAATGGCGGAAAATATAATTGTGAAAAAGTATGTATAGCACGAGAATTGTCACTACGGCAAGGGAATAAACCAAGTAATTTTTGTTGGGAATTAGTTTGACAAATAAATAATTGGCGTTTACATAAAAAAAACAAACCAGGTATAAGTATGTAATGATTAACGGGAGGCTTCTTGATAAAGAAAACGTGTTGTCCGGTTGTAAGGGCATCAGCGTGATTATAACAAGAATAACGGTCCATATAAGCAAGTGTGGCAGTATATTTGTAAATCTCCTCATGCCTCGATTGTTTGTTTGAAATAGAGATGGGTCACCGTGAATTAATTATGCCATATTCGCACGCGAACCTACAAATTAATGGGAGCAAAAACAAATTTATACTTGAAATTTATCTGCTGCGCGATAGGGTGTCCGGAATCAATCCCTTTACTCCATGTATTGGATGAAATGGAGCACGGGTTTAATCAAATTTTCGCTGTTTAAACCACTGGTCTATAATGGAGCAATTGAACGTTAGCATCACGTACGATTCTTTTATATAACCTGCCGGAGCCGACAACGAGTTCCCGTATTCCACCGCGATATTCAGCAGGCTCCAGTTAATCGGCAAACTGTATCCGGCTGAAAGAGAATAATTATAGGCGTTCCCGCCTCCTACCTGTATGTGAGATTTGGAGAACGAAGATCCAAATTGTATTTGCCCTTGATTCTTGACGCCCTGGTTCCCGATTCGATAATACCGGTATCCCCCGGGAGTGAAACCCAAACCGGCATTTATCCGGTATGAATCTACAATTTTGGCACTGCTGATGCCGGATTGGAGCCCTTCCCACTGCTGATACTCGAAATCCATGCCCCAAGTGGTTTTTCTATTATCGAAAGAGAACCCCGCTCCAAACGTTTGAGGAATAAACTGATGGGTAGTCCTGTCACGCTCTTCCTGGATCAGGTTGTACGCGTGGTCATACACTGCTGTTTGGTTACGCATCGATAGGCTTTGTTTATAACCATAGGTTGCTCCCAAGGTTAGGCCCCCCGCGTGATACTGGACACCGAACGTGTTATAGAATCGTGAGACCCGGGACTCTTTTTCGAAAAGATACTCGGACTGGTTTTCGGTTTGCTTTATTATCCCGGTAATATATTTTGTATTGATTCCCACGGAAAAATGATCCGCTATTTTAAACCCGTTTGACAGGTATAATTCATACAACCCGCCGCTTCCTTCAAGGTAAACCGCTTTAGTATCCGTCGTTCCTTCGATGGGTTCTTCGCTATATATTCGATAACCGGTATCACTGAACGGTTTTGTTCCTACGGAAATTCCCCATCGGGGGGTGAGCCTCAGCCCCAACGCTATCTTTTTCAGGTTCCCGTTAAAAGCATTGTCCTTGTCTCCTTTTCTGGTAAAATAAGATTGTTTTACCGCCAAGGAGATATCGGATATGAACTTTAAACTGTCCAAAGCGGTAAGGCCCGCGGGGTTGGCCGCGTTCAGGTAGTCAAAATCCCGTACACCGATCCCGATGTTGGCCATTCCGGCCGTCCTCCCGTAATCTTTATTTTCAATTTCTCCCAGCCCGAGCATGGAATAGGGGGAATAAGTAGCTTGTGCTTGCATCTCTGCCAAGCAACTTGCCACGAATAGAATTAGTACAAAAGTGGGTTTATTAATCGTTGTCATAAACTATGGCGTATATAATTAATTGAATCCTGTTTTCCTCCCCATCGATGGATGAGTCTCTGAATAACAAGCTTTTTAACGTGTTGTTTTTTTCGCTCTCGGCCAGGGATAACTGCAACGATGATTTATACATACCTATCGCATCTATCTCGTACTGTATGTAACTTGTGATATCAAACGCGTAATAGGTGCCTCTATCGTAGATTTTATCCTCGACCAAGGTGCCGGATTGCACGGTGGTGGTTTCAGGATCAGTGTAAATATCGAGCGGCTTGTCATTTTCGTCGAGGTAATTCAATGAAAGGTTCGCAGGCAGTGGGGTAAAATCATTATATGTGCCCCTTGTGGGAAAAACATAGAGGATTGCCGAAGAGATGATGACGTGATCTCCTAATTGCAGGAGTTCATTCAAATCCCCGAAACTGAGTTTCGCGTAGATGCCGGTAAGCCCCTGCAAATAAGCTGTGTTCCCCGTCTCTGAGGAAGGTAGCGGGTTAAGCGAGCTGAGCGCGTTCAACGGGGTGTTGCTCCGGTCCGTTTCAATGCGCGAAAACGCGGTGCTCGCGTTAATGGTCATGTCTATCTTGTTCTCCTCGGTTGTCACCGCGCCAATAGTCGTGTAGTGAAGCCTGATAACCGGGTATTCCTCATCCAACAGGAAACTATTGACCGCGGCGTCGTCGGTTATTCCCGGCGAAAGCTTTATGCCTTTAAAATACGTTCTGAAATTATCGTACGTCTCCAATAGGTCGGATTGGGAATGCATTAGCTCAATCAATTCCAACCCGAATTCATCGGGCAACCTTATTTCTAACGTGCTATCGTTCTCCCAATATTCCATGGGCCTGTAGAAACGGCGGGTTGCCCATGGATCTGCCTCGGCGGCAATGGATGAGGTAGAGTACAGTTGGTTTTTGTCGTCCAACGTTATGTTTTGGTTCAGCCGGTGCACGTGGATTGTTTGAACCCGCGTAGTGTCTCCGTAGCTGAAGTTGTCGTATTTCAGAACGAGAGAGATGGAGTCAAACCTAACGATAACGCCCGCTTCGGGCCCAAACTCCGCCCTACTGTAACTGGGAGGCGTAAAATCGAAATAGGAATGAGCGGTTATGACTCCAAAATCAGGGGAAGTGTATTTACCCTCGAATATTCTGTTCAAACCTGTTGTTACGGCTGAATCATTCTGATACGTTGTCAACTCTATGGCTCTGTCTTCAATGAGCATGTTTCTGCCATTTACTTGGAGCAAATTATCGCCCACAGAAAATTTATCGCCAATACAGGATACGAGGAAGACCGCGAATAATAAACAAGAGAGTGGTTTCATATGATTAAAATTATTGACTTTCAAATGTATCATATGGAACTCGCTTTAATCATGCACTTGTGTGAGAATGATTCTCATGCTCGTTTCATACATATGTTTTAAATTGCTTGGCAAAGAAAGATGAAAGGAGTAGGATGGGAAAATATAATCGATGAGTTGCGTGATTTTACCCTTGAACGATGCCTTTTAACCCGTTACTATCTTTTTTTCCGGAAAAGGTCGATCGGGCATCGTTTACCGATGAATTCCATTCATTCACCCCCATGGCAGTCACGTTCATCGATTACTTTTTTTCACGAAAGAAAGCTTGTGTACTTTTGTGGCAGGTTGATTTACGCCGATGCATTAAACAAAAATAAATCCATACTTTTATGAACGATCGAATTAAATTATTACTGGTGCTTTCTCTTGGTTTATTCAGTTTCTTTTCTTGTTCCGATGACGACGACGACGATCTGGTTGGCAACTGGATCAGGCGCTCGGACTTTGGGGGGCCGGTCCGGGGAGATGGCTCCAGTTTTGTAATCGGGAGGAAAGCGTACTTGGTTGGGGGCTTCAACGGAAGGCAACGGTTGAATGATATTTGGGAATATAATATTGATCAGGGCTATTGGACACAAAAAGCCGATTTCCCGGGAACAGCCAGGAACTCCGCGTTTACTTTCGCTTCGGAAGATAAAGGGTATTATGGCACCGGATTCGATGGAATAAATTATCTCGATGATTTCTGGGAATTTGATCCGGACGACAATCACTGGACGCGAAAAGCGGATTTTCCAGGTGCCGCTCGTTATGGAGCCACGGCATTTTACCTGAAAGGGGTCGGTTATGCCGGCACGGGTTTTAGTACCAATTATTACATGGACTTTTTTAAATATTATCCCGCGACAGATACATGGGAGACCGGGGTGAGCATACAAGGGACAAAGCGTACCAATGCTACCAGTTTCATTATAGATGATAAAGCGTACGTGGTGGGAGGCATCAATAACGCGGCGTATGTTACCGATTTTTGGATGTTCGATCCCGATTCGCAAACATGGGAACAAAAAGAGCATATAACCAATAGGGATGATGACCGTGATTTTGATGACGATTACACGACGATTACCCGGGTGAATACTGCTTCCTTCGTCATTAATGGGTTGGGATACTTGGCGACTGGCGATTATAGTGGCGGGCTTAACAGCTACACGTGGGAATACAATCCCGTTACCGACAGATGGACACAAAGGACTTCATTCGAGGGGTCGGCTCGCACTGCCGCCGTTGGTTTTTCAATTGATAACAGGGGATTCGTGTTGACCGGCCGGGGATCTTCATCGACTTCAACCTCGCTCTATTTTGATGACATGTGGGAATTTAAACCACGCGACGAGTATAATGAATACGATTAAAAAAGTTTTTTTGGCCGCGTTGATTGCCGCGGGCGCTGTTTTGTTGCTCTATTTTTCATTCCCCGGCAAAAGCGGGGAAATGTATCGTGTGGAAGTATTCGAGGCTGGCAACGGGTGGGGATACCGGATACTTAAAGAAGATAAAACGATAATTGAACAACCCTGTATGCCGGGTATCAAGGGGAATATACCCTTTCCCGATGAAGTGTCGGCACGGGATATAGGGGAACTTGTTTTATTGAAAATAAAGAAAAACGAGGATCCGTCAATCACGCCGGAGGAATTGAAGAAAAAGCTCTCCATCCCTGATCATGTATTAATCCAAAACCCTGTTTTTTCAGATTATCAAAACCCTCGTTCGCTTGAATAGGGCTATTGTCCATTCGTTAATTTAGCAATCAGTCTCCTTCCAGTTTTGCTGCTCAAGCTCCATTTGAGCCATATTTATTCCTCGTCTTTGGTGAGGTCGAGTTTCTCGTCGTCCTTGCCCCGGTCGAAGAACATTTTCTTGAGCGGGTTTTCACGTGCTTCGTCGTATGCTTGTCTATTCCTGAAGATATCGATTCCCATGTAGATGGCTTGGCGGAACGACTCGTCCGATGCCTCGTTCTTCCCCGCGATGTCGTACGCGGTGCCGTGGTCGGGCGAGGTGCGCACGATGGGTAACCCCGCGGTGAAGTTAACCCCCATGTCCATGGCCAGCGTCTTGAAAGGGATCAGTCCTTGGTCGTGGTACATGGCCAGGATGGCGTCAAAATCCTTGAAACGCCCCGTGCCGAAGAACCCGTCCGCGGCATAAGGCCCCGCGCAAAGGATCCACTCGTCTTGCGCCTCTTTCACTGCCGGGGCGATGATCTCGGCTTCTTCTTTTCCCAGTAGCCCGTTCTCCCCGGCGTGGGGGTTTAGCCCCAGCACGGCGATGCGCGGGTTCTCTATCCGGAAATCCCTTTTCAGGCACTGGTCCAGGGTCCTCAATTTTTCCAAGATCAACTCTTTCGTGATTGCGGAAGGTACCTCCGAGAGGGGCATGTGAGCGGTTGCCAGGGCCACCTTCAATGAGTCGGTAGCCATGATCATGAGTGCTTTCTCGCCCTCGGGTGAAAAGCGATCCTGCAAGAACTCGGTATGCCCCGGGAAATTAAACCGCTCGCCCTGTATGCTATCTTTGTTGATAGGGAGGGTCACCAACAGGTCTATCTTGTTATTCAACAAGTCGCTCGCCGCGGCATCCAGCGCGATAAGGGCCGATTCGCCCGCTTCTTGGCTCGCGGTTCCTAACTCGATCTTGGTCTCTTCCTTCACGCAGTTGACCAAGTTTATCTTACCTGCTTGTGCCTCGTCGGCCCGGTTGATAATATGAAAGTGTATTGTATTGTTGTCCGCCACTTTGCGATGATAGGATGCCGATTTGGAAGAGCCGTAAATAACGGGCTGGAACAATTCAAGCAACCGGGCATCCGAGAATGCTTTCAATAAAATCTCGTATCCGATGCCGTTGACATCGCCGTGGGTAATTCCTACTTTAATTAGTTCTGACATGTTTATGACTTTTCTTCTGTTTCCGCGATACTGATGGTATAGAGCGTGGCTTCCATGTTACGCATCAGGTTACGCTTGTTTGATTCGGGCGCGTAGACAAACGTCTCCACGACCACCACCATCCCGGTATTCTCGTTCACGAACGCGTGCATCACGAAGGGGCCACCCATCATGTCGGTGGTCATTTCCCACAAGCCGCGCAGTTCGGCCCGGAAGAGACCTTCTACCTCCATCCTGCGGTAATCGGGAGGGTAGGAGCCCGCCGCGGTGGTCATCTCCGACCCGAAAGAACCTTCGATGTATTTCCCGAGCACCTCGTCGCGAATGGCGATCAGGGAGTCTTTTTCAAATATGGCCTCGGTGGTATAGGGGAACTGGTAAATCACCACGTCGCGGCGCGAGCGTGGCGCGTTGTTGGTTGCCCAGTAGAAGTTCTCGTGTTCGGAAACGCTGGTGAGCCCTCTCGGGAAATGGATATTGATGCCGAAGACCTGTTTGGCCCGTGCCAGCGGGTTCGGGGCCTCGTTCTTGAGCCACTGCGCATTGCGTTCCAGCTCTTTCTGCACGAAGTAGTCCACGATGGTTTCCCTGTTCTCGGTCACGAACTCCGCGAAGCTTTCCTCGTCGGGGGCGTAAATATTCATGATCACTTGCCCCATGGCATACTTGTCGATATCAGCTGCCAGCCGGGGATAGCTGTATATATTCGAGATCTCGGGGATAATGATATTCCTTGCCATCTTGAAGGTGCTCGTGAAATTTTCGGGTACGAGTTGGAGTATCCTGAAATTGGGTTCGGGTTGGGGCAAGGCGCGCGCGTTCGAGTTTAACACATCAAACAGGGCCCTCCCCGCGGTTCCTTCCCATTCCGTGTCTTCCATCAGTACCAGCACTTCGTTGGTGGCCCCGGAGGCCGATAGAAACCCTCCTCTACCGTCACACGAGGTGAAAAGAGCCAGTGATCCCGCGAGAGCAATTAGAATAGCCAGTTGTTTCATAGCTTCGAGTTTTAGAGATGTTTTACATATTATACAAATATACGATTATTCACGTGTAAACGAAACCGATCGGGCTGAAATTATAAAAAATAGTTCCATTCGTTCCTCCGTGATAACATGTTCGTTTCACCGGAAGACCATCACGAGTAATCCTCGCGCGTCGTGATCGGGGAATAAATGCCGGATTACATCTTCGCGGTTGACAGCATCCCGCACGCCGCGAAGATATCCTCTCCCCTCGACGCGCGGATGGTGCAGGTGAATCCTTTGGCGGTCAGGAAATCTCGGAACTTGATCATGTTCGCTTCGGTGGAGGGGCGCAGCTTGCTCATCGGGATCACGTGAAACCGGATCAGGTTGACGCGGCAATCCAGCCCGGCCAGGAGCTTGGTCAATTCCCGGGCATAATGCAACGTGTCGTTTACCCCGTCGAACATGATATACTCGAACGAGAGCCTTCGTTGCTTGCTCCAGTCGTACTCACGCAGCATCTCTATCACGGAGGTCGTGGGTGCTGACCGCTCGATGGGCATGATGGCGAGCCGCTCTTCGGGGATGGGGTTATGCAGGCTTACCGCCAGGTGACACCTGCTTTCGTCGAGGAACCGTTTCAAGTTTGATTTCAGCCCGATGGTGGAGAGGGTAATCCGCCGGGGGCTCCACGCGAGGCCGTATTCAGCCTGTAACAGCTCTGATGCTTTTTTCACGCTCTTGTAGTTATCCAACGGTTCACCCATTCCCATGAACACCAGGTTGGTGATCTCCTCGGATCCGGGTACCGAGTACACTTGGTTCAGGATCTCTCCGGCGGTAAGGTTGTCTTGCAGCCCTTGCTTGCCGGTCATGCAGAAGTCGCAGTTCATCCGGCACCCCACTTGCGAGGACACGCAGATGGTCAACCGGTTCTCCTCGGGGATGGTCACTGTTTCGATGAATTTCCCGCCGGGTGTTTTGAACAGCATCTTGCGGGTGCCGTCTACCGATGTCTGTATATCCAGTGGCTCCGATCGTCCCACTTCAAATTTACCGGAGAGGAGCTCCCTGTGTTTGAGCGAAATATTGGTCATTTCGTTGATGTCCTTCACCCGCTTCACGTAAATCCAGTCGGCCACCTGTTTGCCCGCGAACTTGGGCAATCCCAGTTCGGTCACGCTCCCCGTGATCTCCTCGAGCGTCATTCCCAAGAGGTATTCTTTTTGTTCCATTTCGTTTCTTTTTCAGGATGCAAAGATAACACCAACCAACTGTTTTCCCTCGCTCCCGTTGCATAAAAATGCCTACCTTGTTTTCTCTTCGGGTTCAAATTTTTCCATACCTTCGCGTTACAACCATCATCAGCGTATAAAACGATGAAGCAAGCCTTTTAGTAGAATCATATATTAATGATATTTTAAAAATAGACGCTTATGAAACGAGATCCAAAACAATCAAACTTCCTCGATAAGCTAATGAGATGGAAAATATCGGGATTATCGATCTTTTCAGCCTTACTTGTTTTATCGTCTTGCGCGGAACGCCCCGCGTCATTTAATCTTGTCCTGTTACCCGATACCCAAGTGTATTCTCGCGCGTATCCAGAAATATTTCGCTCGCAAACCGAATGGATTGTCCAAAACGCGGACAGCATTGCTTTCGTCCTCCACCAAGGGGATATTACCGACCATAATTCTGATGAACAGTGGCAAAACGCGGCCTCGGCCCTCTCCGTGATGGATGGAAAAGTGCCCTACACCTTTGTACCGGGTAACCACGATTTGGGGCCGGGCGGTAGTGCCAGTAACCGCGACGCGGAACTTTTGAACCGGTACCTGCCTTACGATCGGTATAGTGAAATGGCTCATTTTGGTGGGGCTTTCGAGGCGAGCAAGATGGAAAATACCTACCATATCTTTCGTGCCGGTGGGCTCGATTGGTTGATCCTCTCGCTCGAGTTTGGTACCCGCGATAAAGTATTGCAGTGGGCCGGCGAAATCATCGAGGCACATCCCGAGCACAAAATCATCATTAACACCCACGACTACATGTATTCCGACGATACCCGCATGAGTATCAACCGAGATCATTCATGGGTGCCGCAACGGTATGGCGTGGGGAAAGAGACGGGCGATGAAGCTGTAAACGATGGTGAGATGATGTGGGAAAAGCTGGTAAGTCAATACCCTAACGTGTTACTGGTATTCAGCGGGCACGTGCTCCACCGCGGGACGGGGCAACTGGTAAGTACCGGTGTTCACGGAAACGACGTGTACCAGATGCTGGCCAATTACCAGTCGGGGGTAGACGGTTCCGAGAACGGTGGAAACGGGTTCCTCCGGATCGTTACCGTTGATCCCGGGAACCAAACCATTTCGGTAAAAACCTATTCGCCATACATTGACGAATACAAGACAGAACCCAACCAGCAATTTATCTTTGAAAACGTGAAGTTCTGATGCCAAGTTAATGTAAAGGAAAAAAGGGTAGTTAGCAAAAAATGCGTACCGGTATCCATGGATAAAGATATCACGTGAAATTGGCATTCTTTAATTTTTGGAAAATATAGTCACGCATTTCTTCTTTCGACACGTCATACCTCGGCTCGAGTTGCCGCATGTTTTCATCGGACAAGGACCGTTCTGATAATAACATCATTATAATATTCTTGGTGCTTAATTTGTGCCGTGAATATTTCAACGCGGCATCAATTCCTTTGGAAATATCATATCCTTCCCGTAAAATGGCATAGATGTCATAATAGTCGCGTGTGGTCATCCGACGAAGCATCACTTCCATTTTCATTGCCATAATCGAGGGTATATCGGCAAGACGAATATTACCCAAGTACGGAAGAGGCTCCGAAACGGGAGAATGATTCTCGCTTACATAGAATGAAAACTTGACACCTGCTACCACGAACTCCACTTGATCAAAACCAAGCATATTAAAATGCTCTATCTTACCAATCTTCGTTTTTAGCTCTTTTTCGATAGCCGGCCAATTGACTTCCGGTTTTTCTTTTTTTGATTTACGCCACATCATAAAATCCAGATCTTCACTTTTGCGGTGGCCGAGTTGTATGGCAAGTGCAGTTCCACCACAAAGGATATAGGGCTTGATGCTCTCCATCGCGGCAACTTTCTCGATAATAGAATCTATTTTACTCGTTAGTCCTCTACGCATGATTTGATAGTTTTTTAATATGGTTCCTCTCTACCCGTTTAAGGTATTTCTCGGGTTGTTTTATATTAAAATAATAGAGGGCGATCATCACGTTCAGGTGAAAAAGATAATCCCCTTGAATAGCCATTTTATTTTTCCATACCTCGCGGATATAATCCTTTTGATATAACTCGAAGAGTTTAGCTATTTCGGCTAAATCTAAATATAAAAACACCTTCTCTATCAACTCGTCATCGGGAATATTTTCCGCTGAAACATTGCTATAAGACCAGAATGCATTGACTTTCGACAGCCTTTCGACCAATCCTCTTTTAAGTTCTTGCTTGTACTCGCGAATACTGTCTTCAACCTGCATTTTCAAGAGGATTCCCTCCTGCAGGTTGAAAAACGACTCCAATTTCAAGGCCAAGGGCAGTGATAATTCACGCCGACCCGAAACGACATAACTTATCGACTGCCGGGGTACATCAATCTCTCTTGCAACGTCGGATTGATTATACCCGGCATTTTTCATAAGCGATTTAATATATTGTCCTGCTCCATTCATACTCCATATATAGAAGTTTTGTCAACTAACTTGTTTACAAAAATAATGAATATTTTTTTGTAATTCTATTTATCAATCAAATTATTGGCGAATTATTCACTGGAAATATTGTTTACCATCAGGATTATCCTTGTATTTAGATAAGGCTTGTTAGGATTACCCGCGTGCTGTTTCTTTGGAAGAGACAATAAAAAACGGGGACTTTCACAAGCCCCCGCCTCCGGTTTTTTGTAATTAAAAAGTAGAGTGTTTATTCTATCCGGCAGGGGTTAGTCTCCTGCCTTTATTTTTCCTATCCCGTTTTTGGAGAAGTCGGTTTCAGCGGGATTGCCGTAATAGGTGACTCCGCCAATGCCGTCGGAACGCACCTTGAGGTATTCCGACGCGTGGCAGCTGACGTTGCCTACTCCCTCGGAAGAAACAGTGGTGCTCCGGGAGACGAGCTTGGAGGCGTTCACGTTGCCCACGCCCTCGGAGCTGATCTCAACCCGATCGGCCTTGCCACCCAAGGTGGTATTGCCCACGCCCTCTGACGAAATACGGATGAACTCAACGTCAAGGTTGTTAGCCTTGAAATTGCCCACGCCCTCCGAGTCGATGATTAACTCGGGCGTGGAGAAGGTGCCGTGAATCTCTATATTGCCCACGCCCTCAAAATCAATTTCCGAAAGAGTGGGGGTGGTGATGGCGATAACCAGCTTGTCGGTATTTCCCTTGAGCTTTTTCAAGTGGCGGTCTTCCATGTCAAGCACCAACTTGCCGTTATCCATCCTTACCTCGAGGATGTCCAAGAGCCTTTCGCTCCCTTCCGCGGTGACGCTGGTGTTGGAGGATTGGCGAATCTCGATGTTGGCCACGACCGAGGATTCAATGGCGGTGAACGGGGTCACGTCGAACTGGTCGGTGGCGGAACGCGACGACTGGGCGCCGGTGGTGCTGCACCCTGTAAAGAGTACCGCGAGAAGCGCGAGGGTAATTGTTGTTTTCATACGATTAATTTATTTTTTACATTATGGTGTATGGAACGCGCTTTAATCATGTTCTGGTGTTTAATGATTTAGATGCTCGTTTCATAATTTTATTATTCTTATTAGCACATTAGCATATTAGTCTCATTAGTTTTTCAGAAGTTCAAGGATTTTCAGTCGGAACGCATACTCGTACTTGGCCTGGGCTTCCTCCCCGAGTACCTGCGTAAGGTTGTTCTTGGCGAGAAAGAGCTCGTACGCGTTGGCGCGGCCGCTCTCGTACTTCTCTTCCGCGAACCGGTATGCTTCCTGGCTGGCGGCGACCGATTTTTCGGCGGCTTCCCACCGGCTGCGGGAACCGATGGCGTTGAAATAGGATTGCTCGATCTGCTTGCGTAGCTCGATCTTGGTCTTATCCATCTCTAACTGGGTATTGGCAATGGCTAATTGGGCGCTTTGCACGTTATTCCGTACTTGGAACCGGTTGAAGATGGGGATACGGAGGCTGAAGCCGAGCGAGTTGCTCATGTTGTTGCGGAGCTGCGAGGAGAACGAGTCGTTATCGCGGCCGCTCATGTGGTAGTAACCGGTACCCATGTTGGCCCCGAACGAGAGGGTGGGATAGTAACCCGATTTGGCCATCAGCAACTCGTTCTCGCTGCTCTCCAGCCGGTAACGCATGCCCCGTATCTCCGGGCGGTTGACCAGCGCGCTCTCGTACACGTCTCGAGAAGAGAGAAGGGGAGTTTCGCCGATCAACGTTTCGGCGGGAGGGGCAATGATGTCGAACTGGTCGAATTCCTCCAATTCCATGACTTGGGCCAAGTCGAGTAGCGCCAACTTGAGGTTGCTCTCGGCCTGCACCCGGTTGAGCTCTTCGCGGGCCTGCTGTGCTTCCAGTTCGTACAATTCGCCGCGCGCCATCTTGCCGCTTTTCACCAGCTGGCCTTGTCGTTGCAGGTTAGCCTCGGTGGTCTCTAACTGGTTTTCGGCGATCCGCAGGAGCTCCTGGTTGAGCAGTGCTTGCAGGAAGGCGGTGGAGACGCTCAGGATGATATCGTCGCGCATCTTTTCCAAGTCGGCTTCCGACGCGTACATATCTGCTTTCCGTGCATCGATGTTGTGCTTCATCCGCAGCCCGTCGAACAGGGTGATATCGCCCCCGATATTGAAACTGGTCTGCGACGAGTTGGTGTTCTGGTACACGTTGTCGAGGCCGATAGAGCGGCCGAAAACGAAGTTCTGTCCCGCGGAGGCGTTGAGGTTGGGTAGCAGGTCGGCCCTTGCCTGGCTGTACGCGATCTCGCGTTGTTGACGTCCCAGTTCCTGTTGTTTGATGTTCCGGTTGTTCTCCAACGCGATGTCGATGCATTCCAACAGGGTGTATTGCCGTTGGGCGGACAAGGACAACGTGCCGGCCACCAGTATGCTGAATATAATAGCGGTGATTTTCATCTTATCATTTTTTTTCGTCCATGGTTTCCATTCCCCGGATCTTGTCGTTCTCTTTCAATCCTTCGGTCACTTCAATGCGAATCCCGTCGGACAAGCCAATGGTTACCGGGTGTCGTTCGAACTCTTGCGGGTCTTCGTTCTTCACGAGGTAGACGAAAGTGGATTCGCCGCTGAACTCCACGGAGCTCTCGGGGATGGTGACCACCTTCTCGCGCCGGTTGAGAATGATATCGGCATTGGCGCTGTAGCCCGCGCGGATAAATACTCCCTCGGGCAATTGCAGGGCCGCCTTCATCTCGAACAGGATGGCGCCACTCTCTTCCACTCCCTTGGGTGAGACATACTCCAGCGTGGCGGGAATGGTGAGGTCTTGGATAGCCCCGATGGTGATTTCCATGGGCATCCCTACCGTGAGCTGGCCGACCTCGGTCTCGTCGATCTTGCCCACGAAAAGCATGTCGCTCAGGTTGGCCACCGAGGCGATGGTGGTGCCGTCGTTGAAATTGTTGGTCTGGATCACCGAGTTCCCCGCTTTAACGGGCACGTCGAGGATGGTGCCGCTCACGGTGGAGCGTACCAGCGTGTTACTCGTTTGTGCCGAACTTTTAGTGATTCCCGTGCGGATCAGGCTCAGGTTGTCGGTGGCCGCGCGCAATTCCTCCTGGTCGTTGTTGTACTGGAGTTCTACCCGCTCGAACTCCTCTCGCGAGATCACCTCGTTCTCGTACAACTTGCGGTCGCGCTCGTAGTTGGCCCGGCTCTGGTCGGCCGCCAATCGCGCCCGCTCTACCCGGGATTCGGCACTGCTTAGGTTCACCATGTCGGGCACTACCTGTATCCGGGCAATGATATCACCTGCCTGTACGGCCTCGCCGGCTTCCTTGTGTACTTCGGCCACGATGCCCGACATCTGGGGCTTGATAAGGATCTCGTCGCGCGGGTCTACCTTTCCCGTGGCGACGGTTCGTTTCTCGATATCGCCCATGGAGGCGGTCTCGATAGTGTAGGTCACTGCCTTCGGGCGCGATTTCTGCCAGAGAAACACGAAGGTGGATAGTACCAAAAGGCCCAACAGGGCAAATCCCGCGATTCTGAATACTTTCTTCATTTTATTTAATTTCAAATTTCAATCTGTATATTGCACATCATCACATCGCTACATCATCACATCAAAAATCATTCTTCGCTAATCGCTTCTACCGGCTTGATCATCATGGCACGTTGCGCGGGGACATATCCCGCCAAGGTGCCGATCACGATGAGGATGAGGAGCGAGCCGATGGCCATGCCGAATGACACCATGGGGTCTTTAAAGAACTGATCGCCCTGGCTGAGTACGATACCCGCGCCGCGCAGTAATCCTACTCCCAGCACGATGCCCAACAGGCCGGCCAGCACGGTGAGCACGATGCTCTCGCTGAGAATTTGCCCGATGATGTTCCGGGGGGTGGCTCCCAGTGCCCGGCGGATACCGATCTCCTTGGTGCGTTCCCGCACGGTGACCAGCATGATGTTGCTCACGCCAATGGCTCCCGCGAAGAGGGTGCCCAACCCCACGATCCATATCAACGCGGCGATGCCGATGCCCAAGTAATTAAACATCTTGAACTGCTCCTCGATGTTCATGGACCACACCGCGTCGTTGTCCTCCGGCGCGATCTGGTGTTGTTGCTTGAGCACGTCCGAGATCTTGTCTTGTATCGTCTTCACCGGCACCCCCTTTTTGGCGGTGGCTGCCAGCAGGTGGATGACATTTCCTTGATTAAACGCCTGTTGCATGGTGGAGAAGGGAAGGATGACCGATTCGGCCGTGCTCCCTCCGATGTTCACGCCCGAGGTGCCCCGGGCTACCCCCACCACTTGGAAGTAGATGCCGTTCACCCGGATTTGCTTCCCCGTGGGATCTTCCCCTTTCTGGAATAGCACCTCGTGAATACGTTCCCCGATAATGCATACCTTTCGTTTTTCCGCAATGTCGATGTCGTTGATATACCGCCCGTAAAGCATTTTGCTTTTCTCTATCAGGTCGTATTCCGGGTAGGCGCCCTTTACCCTGTAGGAGCCACTTTTTTCGCCGCGCACCACGTTCTTGTCATTGCCCCCGCTGAACAGCATGGGGGAGAGGTATTGGAGCTCGGGTACCTTCTCCCGGATGATGGGGACATCGCTGTTGGTCATGTTCCATCGCCTCCCCTTGCGGAAGCCCTTGTACGGGACGGTGGTGGACTGCGATTCGAAGAAGCAGGAGTTGGTGGCAAATCCTTCGATTTGCGAAAAAATACCCTGCTCCAGCGCGTTCCCCGCGCCGACCATCAGCACCAGCATCAGCATGCCCCAGAACACCCCGAAGGCGGTTAGCGCGCTACGTGATTTGTTGTGCGTGATGGTGATCCATATCTCTTGCCACCGGTCTATATCAAACATATTTATACTAATTTGCTAATTTATTAATATGCCAATATGCCAATTAAATTACTCTCATTATTCACATTATTCTTATTGGCATATTAGTCTCATCAGTTACTCCTGCCTCATCGCCTCGATGGGTTTCACTTTCACCGCTTTGCGGGCGGGGAGGTAACCGGCAATCACGCCGGAAATGATGAGTATCACGGTAGCGAACACGGCATAGCCCACGTCTACCGTCGGGTTGGTGAAGACCGACATTCGCGGTTCATCGGATACCGCTTGCGCGTTGGCCGCCTGCTCCATGAAAAAGTTGACGATCTCTGTCAGCCCGATGCCCATCATCAGCCCCAGGTAACCAAAGACGGTGGTGATAATGATCGACTCGAGGATAATATTCTTGAGGATAGATGAGGGCGTGGCACCGATGGCCTTCCGGATACCGATCTCGCGGGTACGTTCTTTCACCGATACCAGCATGATGTTGCTCACTCCCACGATGCCGGCAATCAACGTGAGGATACCGATGATGGTGACCAGGAAGGTGATCCCGCCGAATATCTTCATCGTCTCCACGTACTCCGATTGGGCGTTGTATACCCAGAGGGCCTGTTGGTCGTCGGGGTGGTACCGCAAGCGCCGGGCCATTAACCCGCGGAGCGATTCATTGAACCGGTCGTTTTGCTCCTCCGTGATGAGCCCGTCCACGGTGAAGGTGATCTGGTAGAATTTACCTCCCGGGTTAAAAATAGCTTGCGCGGTAGTAAAGGGGATATAGGTATTGGCACCTCCCCACTGCTCTCGTTTAGAGTTGACGCCCACCACCTTGAACATGAGCTGTCCCACCTTTACCTGCTTGCCGAGGGGGGATTCATTCTTGAAGAGGAGGTCGGCCACCCGCTTGTCCAGCACGATGACCTTGTTTCTCTCTTTGATATCCAGCGGGTTGATAAACCGGCCTTCCCCGGGAGCGATAATCAGTTTCTCGATATCGTGATAATTGGGCATGACGCCCCGTACTTGGTAAGAGCCGTACTCGTTTCCGTAAGAGAGGGTCTGGTTGGTGTTAGTACGCGCGGTAATCATCCGACTCTCCTCCACTTCTCTCCGGATGTAATCGAGTTCGCTCTCGGTAAAATGGAGTTGTCGCTCCGACCGTAATCCTTGAAAGGGCATGGAGGTGGTGCCGGGCCATAAGTTAACGCGGTTGACGGCACGAGAACTGAAGTTTTGCATTACCCCGTTTTGCAATCCGTTCCCGGCTCCCAGCAGGACGATGAGAATGAAGATGCCCCACGAAACCGAGAGGCCGGTAAGCGTGGTCCGCAGCTTGTTCTTTTTAAGCGTTCCCCATATCTCTTGCAGTTGGTCGGTCATATTGTCTCTATTTTCACGGGGTGTGCCGTAACATGTCTCCCGTTATTTTTACGTGTCTCGTATTCAATCATCCCGTCCTTGAGGTGGATAATGCGGTTGGTGGCATCGGCGACCGACGGCTCGTGCGTGACAATGATGGTGGTGATTCCCTCGCGGTTCAGGGCGGTAAGTACCTCCATCACCTCCACGGTGGTCTTGCTGTCGAGGGCGCCCGTGGGCTCGTCGGCCAGGATGATCTTGGGGTTCGAGATAAGGGCGCGCGCGATGGCCACCCGCTGCTTTTGCCCGCCCGATAGTTCGTTGGGCATGTGATGTGCCCAGTCTTTTAGCCCCATCCTGTCGAGGTGCTCCAACGCGATCATGTTTCGCTTCTTGCGGCTTACCTTCTTGTAGTAGAGGGGGAGGGCCACGTTCTCCAGCGCGTTCTTGAAGTTGATGAGGTTGAACGACTGGAACACGAAGCCGATCATCTCGTTGCGGTAGAGGGCGGCCTGCTTTTCGCTGAGGTGCTTGATGAGCGTACCGTTAAGGAGGTACTCACCCGAATCGTACGTGTCCAAGATGCCCAGGATATTTAACAAGGTGGATTTTCCCGAGCCCGACGCGCCCATGATAGAGACATATTCTCCTGCCTCTATCTCCAGGCTGATGCCCTTCAAGACGTGAAGCGATAGCGCCTCGGTGTGGTACGACTTGTGTATATTTCGAATTTGGATCATAGAATATAATTTCTTACTACCTCTATTGGGTCTCCTCGCAATTGGTTTCTTTGTTCTTTCTGTATCGCTGCCTGTTTCCATGCGACGCTTATGTTAGACTGTTGTGCCGTGGAAACGGTTACAGAATCGTGCTTCAATCATTGCACGGCACAAATGTATGCCAAAACATTGTACTATGCAATGCATAATACTATGATGTTTGTTGTTTTTAACTTTATTTGTGTTTGCCGTGGGGTCAAAGATACAGGGTAGGTTAGCGATTTGATACCAATAAAACTTATCTTTGTGGTATCATTCACAATAAATTAGATTCATTATGGTAACCGAAAATCCATTACGAAACCGTCTACATCATCAGATAGACAATCTTTCTACTGATAAACTGCGTTTATTGGAGCGTTTGTTGGCTATATTTGAAGAAGGGTCTCTTGATACATTAGCAGAAAATGTGACCGAATACCATTCTCTTGAAATACCGAACAAGACGTCGGTTTATAATACTGCTGATATTCCTGAAAAAATCAATTCTCAAGAAGAGTGGTTTCAATATTTTCGAGAAATAGAAGAAGGAGAATTTACTCCTTTGGACAAGTCTAACCTAAATTTTAAACAATGGAAGGAAATATACCACATCGAGTAATCAAAAATCGCGTGGCGTGAAAAGTGTATTAACGGAATGAACGATGCCCATTACGGGGAAGTGGCGGTAGCCGGCATGGACGGGTTATCCCTGTCTCCCGTGTTTCTTGAAATTTTTGGCATGGCCGGGATTAGCTCGAAGGTGTACCCTTCTTCTTTGAGCCATTCGATGGCACGGGGAAGGGCGTACTTCATATTTCTCTCGGCCTTGAGGGAGTCGTGAAAGACGATGATGGAACCGTCGCGGGTGTATTTTTTCACGTTTTCAAGGACTTGCCCGGGAGATAACTTCGCGTTATAGTCGCGCGTGACCACGTCCCACATCACGATCTTGTATCCGTTTTTCTTGAGCAGCAATGGCTGGGGGAAGATCATATGGCCATGGGGAGGGCGGAAAAGGGTAGAGCCGATCAGCCGGTCGGCCTCGTTGGAATCATCAAGGAACTTCTTGGAACGGGTGAGCCACCCTTGCAAGTGGTGGAAGGTATGGTTGCCCACCCCGTGCCCCCTATCCATAAGTTCGTTGAATAGGTAAGGGTATTTGCGTACGTTGTCTCCCACGCAAAAAAAAGTGGCTTTCACGTTGCATCGATCCAACACGTCCAGCACCCACGGCGTGACTTCCGGGATGGGGCCATCGTCGAAGGTGAGGTAAACCGTTTTCCGGTGGGGAATTTTGACGCGCCAAAGGGCTTTCGGGTAAAGTACCCGGTATAGAAAAGGGGGTTGTTCAATTAGCATGACTCGCGTGAATAATGAAAAAAGGGGGCAAAAGATAGCCGGGCATGCCGCGACGTCCGGCTATCTTGCCAATTCTACTCCCCCGTGGTGGTGTTATATTGTTCCAGTAGCCTCGGGCTATACTGTTGCATCATACCCAATGCTTTTTGCATCGTGGCCTCTTCGGTAGCCCGGTGCAGCGAATCGTCCGCCGCTGCCGAGTAGTAGCCCTGTACCGAGCTGTCGGTAACACCCTTGAGGAGATAGTCGCCCAAGTAGGGCACACCCGCGGTGTAGAATGACCGCGCGCGCGATAGCAGGTCGTCCACCAACGCCGTGTACTTCTCTTTGTCGTGTTGCTGGTAGACGTCGGAGAGCATCATCAGCGGGTTGATGTTGCTGTAAATCACGTCGGATATCGTGTTCGACAGCTGTATCGGGTTCAACCGCGCGAACCAATCGAGGTTGGCGTCCATGCGGCCTTGGATGGTCCCGATAAGGGCTTCCGCCTTTTCTCTCTCGCCCAGTTGATAGTAAGCCCGGGCAAACAGTACCCCGTCGGTCCCGTAGGGTACGGTGGAGTCGGGAATCATGCCGGTTACTTTATCGAGTGCGGCCAACGCTTTGTCCCTTTCTCCCGCGCGAACGAGCGAGTTAACCAGCTGGGTAAAATAGAGCCGGAACGTGGAGAGCATCCTCCGGCCCGTTTCGTCGAAATAGATGTCCGGGTTTTCTTCCAGGCCGCCCCAGCGGAAGTTGTTGACCATGTTATCGTACGCGGCTTCTATATTCACCCCGTCGTGCAGTGGCGCGCCGGGAACCACTTGGTAGGATAGCCCGTTGAGCGAAAAGTGGGTGTCCTGCAAGTTCATGTATAACGAGGGGGTAATGGTGGTCGCGAAATGGATGTCCCGCTCCCAGTTACCCTCGTTGATGTTGCCCAGCATCTCCATGATCATGAGTTCCTGGCGATAGACGGTGGATTTGTCCTTCAGGTTGATGTGCATCCGGTCCGAGGGAGCCGCGGCCAGCCGCTGCCAGTCGACCCGCGCGGAGTCCACCTCGAGCCTGAGCAGGTTGGATGGGATCACTTGGGTGTTGCCCGTGGTGAAGGGGTTTGCCGGCCGGTATTGCCCGGTACGCAACCGCTCCATGGTTTCCTTCAACGAGAGGGTGTCCTTGTACGCGTTCACATCGAAGTAAGTTCCGTACGAAACGGAAGGGATATTGTTTTGTCGAAGCACTTCCTCGATCTCCTGCCGGGTGATGATAAACGCCGCGCTTCCGGCATCGCCCGAGTACTCGGGGCGTGTCCAGTTGATAGGCAGTGGCTCTGATTCATATGCGGGTCGGCGTAGTTGATCGACGTACCACTCCGTTTGGAGGAAGCTGAGGTTGGTCACCCGCACGTCGGTACGGAAGCCTTCGGTCTCTTGCACGTACCAGAGGGGATAGGTGTCATTATCGCCGTTCGTGAAGAGGATGCCATTCTCGCCCACCCCGGTGAGGTAGTTCATGCCGGTATCGCGTGCCAGGGTGCGTCCGGAGCGGTCGTGGTCGTCCCAGTTTTGCGATGCCATCTGTACGGGAACCAAGATTCCCGCCACGGTTGCCAGCGCCGTTGCCGCGGTAGTATTCTTGATGTATTTCCTGAGGAAGAGGCCGATGCCGGCTACTCCCATCCCTATCCAGATGGAGAACGCGTAGAACGAACCGGCGTACGCGTAATCGCGTTCCCTCGGTTCAAACGGTGTCTGGTTAAGGTAAAGGATGATGGCTAAGCCGGTCATGAAGAAGAGCAGGAAGACGACCAAAAAACTCTGTTTTCCCCGCTCCTTCAGCTGTAACTGGTAAAGGATTCCGATGATGCCGAGCAATAGCGGGAGCATGTAGTACTTGTTGCGTCCCTTGTTGTCGGCGATGGCGGGTGCGATCTCGTCTTGCGGCCCCAATCCCAGCACGTGCTCGTCGAAGAAGGGGATGCCGGTGATCCAGTTGCCGGCGGTGATTCCTCCATCAGACTGGATATCGTTTTGCCGGCCGGAGAAGTTCCACAGGAAGTAACGCCAGTACATGAAATTGACCTGGTAGTTGAAGAAGAACTTCACGTTCTGCCAGAGGGTGGGCTTCTGGTTCCTATCTACCACGCCGCCCCAGCGTTCGTACCCGAGGATATGGTTCCCGAACGACGGGTTGTTCGGGTTAGAGTGCATCCGGGGGAGCAGTGACGTGTTAGTATATTGATAGACGGGGGTGGTAATCTTTTCGTACCGATCTTTTTCGTCAGGAGAGGTCTTCACAACCTGCTTATAAGAAGTGCGTTCACCCTTGGTAAGCGCGGCCCCGTTGGCATCACGGACAATCCGGGAGGCGTAGGTGGTACCATGTACCAGTGGGGTTTGGCCGTACTGCTCGCGGTTGAGGAAGCTTCCCAGCGAGAAGATATCCTCCGGCGAGTTCAGGTCGAGTGGCGGGTTCGCGCTCGAACGGATAGGGATAAGCGCGTAGGCCGAGAACCCCACCAAGATAACCATCAGGCAGGTCATCGCGAGGTTGATGAACCGGGTGGTTAGTTTCTTGTACTTGAATACAACGTACCCGCCCGCGGCAACCAGTAGGGCCCAAAGCCAGCCGCTACTGCCAATGAAAAGGATCCCGGTTAACGCGAGGGTGATGAAGAAGGCGGTACGTGCTCTTGACTCTCGTCCTTTCGCGGAGAGCGTCTCGTAGAGCCCCCACGCGATGCTGGCTACCAGCAGGACAAGGTACACGAAAACACCGCTGTGGTAAGGCATTCCCAGCGTGTTCACGAAGAACAGCTCGAGCCAGCCGCCTACCTTGGTGAAGCCGGGGATGATGCCCCACATCACTACCACGATAAGCCCGAAGGAGGCTAAAAGAGACCATGTAATACCCTTCCACTCGGGTTTATCGTTTTTCTTGAAGTAGTAAACCAGCACGATGGCCGGGATACATAATAAATTAAGGAGGTGCACGCCAATGGATAATCCCATGACGTAGGCGATTAATACCAACCACTTGTCGGAGTGGGGCTTGTGCGCGTTGTCTTCCCACTTGAGGATAAGCCAGAAAACGAGGGCAGTGAGCATCGATGAAAAAGCATATACTTCGCCCTCCACGGCCGAGAACCAGAACGTGTCGGAAAACGTGTAGGCTAACGAACCTGCCAGCCCACTGCCGATCACGGCGATGGTTTGGCCAAGGGTGAGTTCGCGCTCGCCTTGTTTAAGTACCAGCTTGCGTGTCAGGTGGGTGATGGTCCAGAAAAGGAACAGGATGGTGAACGCGCTGAGGAGCGCCGACATGCTATTGACCATCTTGGCAACTTGCGACGGGTCTTGCGCCAGTTGGGAGAAGAAATTGCCCACAAGCATGAAGATGGGGGCCCCGGGGGGGTGTCCCACTTCCAGTTTATAGGCTTGGGTGATAAATTCGCCGCAATCCCAAAAGCTGGCCGTGGGCTCGATGGTGAGAAGGTACACGGCAGCCGCTACAGCAAACACTGCCCAGCCGGCGATGTTGTTGATTAACTTGTAGTTGGTCATTTTTTTTGATTTTTTCAATTCAAGGCATCCTCCTGAACTCTACTGGCTTAATAGCTCGATCGCGGCAAAGATACGGAAATCTCTCTATTCCAACGGAGGAAAAGAGAACCATTTACGGGTTATCGTATTAAAAAACGTGAAATATGTGATCCGTACTTGTTTTCGCGAAAGACGATCACGTGGAACGCCTGCCGCGAAAAAACTCCCGCGAGCATGCCTGTTTTCGAAGGCGAGGGTGAGTATGGAGCAAATACTCAAAAACCATTAAACGTATGCTAATTAATTTAAAATCAGCAGAATATGTTTTATAACATGTTTTCGGGTAATAGGCTGTTTGTTAGCCAATTACGTCTTATTTTTCATTTTTCGAGTTGTTTTATCTTTGAAAAAAGGAAGGGGATTACTTGCACGATAAATAATAAAAAGTTTACTTTGAAGGTGATTAAGGAAAAAAATCAATAATTAAAAGGTCGTTTTCGTGTTTATTTGTAATTAATGCAGGTAATATCGGTATGCAGCTCACGTTAGTAATTCTAAAACCATCCGCGGTTCAACGCGGCCTCTTGGGAGAGGTGCTCTCCCGGTTCGAAAGAAAGGGGATCCAGATCGCGGGAATGAAGATGATGTGTCTATCCGATGAAATCCTTGAAGAGCATTATTCCCACATCAAAGAAAAACCCTTTTACGGTCGTGTAAAAGATTCCATGCAGGCAAGCCCGGTGGTAGTGGTTGCCCTGAGAGGGGTGGATGTGGTAAACGCGGTTCGAAAATTGTCTGGTGTTACAAATGGTAGAGAGGCTCATCCCGGGACCATTCGCGGGGATTACAGTATGAGCGTGCAAGAGAATATCGTGCATACTTCCGACTCTCTCGAGACCGCGGAAGTTGAGTTAGCTCGCTTTTTTAACAAGGACGAAATTCATGAATACCCGCGATCAATCATCCAGAGCTTGTATGCCCCCGATGAATATTGACGGCACCAAGCGACCCGGAGAATTAATAAAGCATAAAACTAAACATTAGTCAAAAGGTAGCAATGGAGAAGAATAATTTATTTGCAAAAGCAAGGGTTCTATTGTCTGTAACCTTACTATTTACCACATTGGGCGCGTTCTCCCAGTCCCTTCCTGAATCCTCCGACAAACCCCGTTCGGAGGTTATTTACAAGCAACTGCACAGCACGAGTTTTGGCGATCAGAAAGGCCTGTTTGCCGATGGGCTGAAACTTAAAATGGACTTGTCGATACTGGACGACGCCGAAGAGCAGCGAGAGGCATTTGACCCCAACGAGATACCTGCCGACGATATCTACGGCGGTATGTGGGAAAACCGGTACGTGAACATGTATGGTAGCCTGAAAAATGCTCCCGATACGTTTATCGTGGACCTGGAAAATTTCACCATCCCGGTGGATGGGCACATGACGTCTAACTTCGGGAGAAGAGGGAGCCGGCGATACCATTACGGCATCGACCTGAAAGCGCAAACAGGCGACACGATCTATGCCGCGTTCGATGGAAAGATCCGGGTAAAACAATACGAACGAAGAGGCTACGGCTACTACCTCGTGATCCGTCACGTGAACGGGTTGGAGACAGTGTACGGGCACCTTTCGAAGTTCCTGGTGGAGGAGAATGATTTCGTTCTTTCCGGACAACCCATTGGCTTGGCAGGAAACACGGGTCGCTCCTTTGGTTCGCACCTCCACTTCGAGACGCGCTTCTTGGGCAAACCCATTAATCCCAATTTTATCATCGATTTTCAAAATAAAGTGCCTCATGACGCGGAGTACTTGGTAACAAACTCCAGCTACCGGAAAACAAACAATAGCAGCCAGGCTGTGATAAAAATGGAAAGGACAAACACCGGGAACACGAGTACGGCTTCAAACTACAAGCAACCGGCTACCACCGATCAAAACAAGTTCGTCTCGGGAGATGTTAATCACCACCGGATCCAACGCGGGGATACGCTGGGAGCGATAGCAAAACGATACGGCACCTCCGTGAACGAGCTATGCAAGCTCAACAATATCACTTCTCGAACCGTGTTGCGGGTAGGAAGAACCTTACGGGTTTCGTAGATAGAAACCGAAGCAGGGCGATAGAAAAAGGTACAAGAAAGCAAACTTGTACCTTTTTTTCATTATCTTTGCTCGGTTCATTGCAGCGAGTTCCCACACCGCCTTATCGCGGCCTGGGCTCATGTTAAATACCTACTATGGATATTACGAATTCCCAGTTTGACGAGGCGATACGGGCGTGTCGCGAGATCTATGGCAAGAAGTTGCACGACTACGGTGCTTCGTGGCGTATCCTTCGCCCCGAATCGGTCACCGACCAGATTTTCATCAAGGCTAACCGGATCCGGTCGCTCGAGACAAAAAAAGAGAGCCGGGTGGACGAAGGCATTACCCCCGAGTTTATCGCTATCGTGAACTATGGTATAATCGGGCTTATTCAATTGGAACTGGGATATGCCGATACCGTGGATATCTCCGCGGAAGAGGCACTGGACTTGTATGATCGGTTCATGTCAGAGACAAGGGAGTTGATGCTGGCAAAAAATCACGATTACGACGAGGCGTGGCGAAGCATGCGGGTAAGCTCCTATACCGATCTTATTTTGATGAAGCTGTATCGCACCAAGGAGATTGAAGCGCTGGACGGGCAAACCTTGATCTCGGAAGGAGTGGATGCCAATTACAAGGACATGATCAATTATGCCCTCTTCGGGTTAATTAAATTACGATTTGATGATGTGATGATTTGATGATGTGGTGATTTGATGATGTGACGATTTTGAAATCCTGAACTTGGAATTAAAAACAATGGGCGCAAAAGCGAAGATAATGAGGTTTTTAGTAGAACTGGCACGGGTAATAGTGGGGACGACGTTTGTCTTCTCGGGCTTCGTGAAAGCGATAGACCCGCTCGGCTTCGCGTACAAGATAGAAGATTACTTGATCGAGCTCCAGATGACCGGCCTTTTCCCTTTGGCACTGGCGGCGGCTGTCTTCATGGTGGTAGCCGAGTTCTACTTCGGGGTGGCCCTGCTGGCGGGTATCTACAGGAAATGGACCGTCCGCCTCATCGGCCTCTTCATGGCTTTCTTTACACCCCTCACGCTGTGGATCGCGATCGCTAACCCGGTAGAAGACTGCGGGTGCTTTGGCGACGCGTTGACCATCAGCAACTGGGAAACTTTCTACAAGAACGTGGTGCTCTTGGTGGCAACCGTGCTTCTTTTATTCAGGTGGCAACAGGTCACGCCGCTCTTTTCGAGGAACACCGCTCCCGCGGTGGCTCTTTTCACGGTCTTGTTTGGAATTCTCTTTTCACTTCACAATGTTTACCGCCTCCCGGTGATGGATTTCCGCCCGTACCACCTCGGTGCCAATATACCCCGGCTGATGCACGTGGATCCCGAGAAGGCCGACGTGCTGGAGACCCTGTTTATCTACAGCAAAGAGGGAGTGGAACAGGAGTTCACGGAGGAAGACTACCCGTGGGATGATAGCACGTGGACCTACGTGGACATGATAACAAGGGTGGTGAAAGAAGGGGAGAAGCCCAAGATCGAGGATTTTGCCATCGGTACGCTTTATTACGACGAGGCCGACGGGCAGTGGCGGACCGGCGAAAATATTACCGACATGATCCTCTCCGAACCCTCTTACCTCTTCCTGATGATTGCCCACTCGCTGGAAGACGCGAGGGTAGGGCAGCTCGACCGCTTCCGGGAGATACACCGCTATGCCGAAGAGAACGGGTATCCTTTCTACTTGGTGACGGCCAGTTCCCCGGCCAATGTCGATGAATGGGAGGCACGGTACCGCACCGGATTCCAGTTCACGCATGCCGACGAGCGGGTACTAAAGACGATGATCCGGTCGAATCCCGGGCTGGTATTGCTCCAACAAGGGATCGTGATAAACAAGTGGGATGACCGCTCGGTACCGCGAGTGGAACAGTTGAACGTTCCGTTGGAGGACTCTCCGCTGGTGAAGCCGGGCAACCGGGCAACCGCGGAAAAGCGGCGCTTGGGAGTCATAGCGCTCCTCTTTATCGTACCACTGCTGCTCCTGACAGGATGGGAGAGGTACAGGAACCGGAAAAATCCCGCGGGACGGTAAGCCCGACGCGAGGGGATGGACATTTATCCCGGGATAAAAAACGATGCAACAAACCAATTTGATTTAATTAAATATATATGAGAAAGAACATTGTAGCAGGAAACTGGAAAATGAATAAAAACCTGCAAGAAGGAGTAGAACTGGCTAAAGAATTAAACGAAGCATTGAAGGGTAAAACGGTGAATTGCGATGTCGTCATCGGTACCCCTTTCATTCACCTGGCGAGCGTGGCCGCTGCCGTGGACACGAGCAAGATCGGCGTGGCCGCCCAAAACTGTGCCGATAAAGAGTCGGGCGCTTATACCGGTGAGGTATCGGCCTCGATGGTGGCTTCTACCGGTGCCAAGTACGTGATCTTGGGGCATAGCGAGCGGCGCGCCTATTACGGCGAAACGGCCGAGATACTGAAAGAGAAGGTCGCGTTGGCCTTGGCGAACGAGCTTACGCCCATCTTCTGTATCGGCGAGGTACTCGAGGAGAGAGAAGCCGAGAAGCATTTCGACGTGGTGAAGTCACAAGTTGAAGCATCGCTGTTCGACCTCCCGGCGGAAGAGTTTGGCAAGATCGTCCTCGCGTACGAGCCCGTTTGGGCAATCGGTACCGGGAAGACTGCTACTGCCGATCAAGCGCAGGAGATGCACGCGTTTATTCGTGCCACGCTGGCCGAAAAGTATGGACAAGAGGTTGCCGATAATACTTCTATCCTCTATGGTGGCAGCGCGAACGCGGGCAACGCGAAAGAACTTTTCTCGAACCCCGACGTGGATGGTGGCCTCATTGGCGGTGCCTCCTTGGGCGTGGACAAGTTCCTGCCTATTATCGAGGCGTTTTAAGCAGTTAACAGATTTTCACCGCGGGTTCAATGCTGAATCCGCGGTGTTTCTTTATCTTCGCGGAGCTTATTGGACGAAGTCAATGTGCCAATGCGCATTTTTCATTATTAATTATTTCATGAGATATTATCCGATCGTCCTTTTGTCATTGATGCTGTCGATAGGTGGCGCGTATGCGCAGTCCGCGCAAAAGAACGAGATCCTTAAAGAATTAAACTCCACCACTTCGGGAGGGGGACAAGTTGCAGTCTACGAGGACGAGAGCATCCAACACGTGCTGGGCCGCTCGATGGCACCCCCCAGGACAGTCTACACGTCGGCCGACGGCTCCACGCAATTCTATCGCACGCGGGGATATAAAGTGCAGGCTTTCTCGGGAAATAACCAACGCACCTCCAAAGATGAAGCGCACCAGAAACAAGGACAGATCAAGGCATCCTTTCCCGACCTCGAAACGGTGGTGCTGTTTGAATCACCTTTCTGGCGTCTTCGCGTAGGTAATTTCGCCAACCGGGAGGCGGCAGAAGAGGCGATGCAAGACCTACGTAGAGCTTTCCCCTCGTTCGGGAAAGAGATGTACATCGTGGTGGACGAAGTAAAAATACCCATTAACCAGACGGAAGAGTAAATGTCATCTGAAGAATTAGAAAGAAACCGGTCGGTTATTGCCGATCACACGAGAGATATCTTGTCGCTCTTGGGCGAAGACACGAGCCGCGAAGGCTTGTTGAAAACCCCCGAGCGAGTAGCCAAGGCGATGCAGAACCTCACGAAGGGATACTGGCAAGACCCCGAAGCGATGCTTCGCTCTGCACTGTTTAAAGAGAACTACCGCCAGATGGTGATCGTGAAAGACATCGATCTTTTTTCGTTGTGCGAGCACCATATGCTTCCTTTCTTCGGTAAAGCACACGTGGCCTATATCCCCGACGGGTACATCACTGGTCTGAGCAAGATTGCCCGGGTAGTAGAAGTGTACGCGCGGCGGCTGCAGGTGCAGGAGCGCCTCACCACCCAGATCAAGGAGTGCATTCAAAAAACCTTAAACCCCATGGGTGTAATGGTCGTCATCGAAGCACAACACATGTGCATGCAGATGCGCGGCGTGGAGAAGCAAAACTCCATTACCACCACCTCCGACTTCACTGGTGTCTTCCAACAACAGAAGACCCGCGAGGAATTCATCGCGCTGATAAAGTAACCGAAAGTGGCACGTGCACCGGACGTGCCCGTGAGAAAAACCTAAAAAAGATTGTTATCGAAAAGGATAAGATGGGCGAACCCACCTTATCCTGTCTCGGCAAAAACTCAATACCCCGGGTTCTGTGTTAATCCCGGCTCGATCCGCAAGCTACTCTCGTGGAAGGGCCACAAGTAATTGTGTGGCCTAAATGACCTGTCTTCCACTTTTAGCGTTACCCTTTGGCCATCCACGATTCTCGTGTGTCCTTCCGCGGGTTCATTGAGTACATCTTCTGCTATTTTCCAACGGATGATATCATCGTAGCGCTGACCTTCGGCAGCTAACTCTAAACGTCTTTCGTTACGGATTAACTCGATCCATTGCTGTTGCGTGTAAGACGCGAAGGCGGGGAGGGTAACGTCGGCATATTCCATGTCTAAACCGGCCCGGCGACGAATGTCATTGATACACTCTTTCGTTAAATTGTCCACTTGGTTTAGCATGATTTTCGCCTCGGCATACGTGAGAAGGACCTCGGCGTAGCGTAGCAGCGGGAAGTCCATGTTACCACCACTTTTAAACGCGTCAGACTCGTCCACGAATTTTCTAAACCAGTAACCGGTCCTGCTCGCCCTCAAGTTCTGATAGAACATGGGTATATCCTCGTTGTAAATATCGATTTCTTCACCATAGAACATGTCACCGTGCCCCATGATCGAGGTGGCGTATCGCGGATCCCTATTCAAGATCGGCGACAATTCGTACTCCTCTTTGGTATGTAACGGGCAATTATCAATACGCCTTCCCTGTTTTGTCCAATAAGCGTCCACCAATGATTTCGTTGGAACGCAATACGATTGCCCGGGCCCGGTTCGGTAATGCGGCCCAAGATGCTGGAAGGACTGGGTCGCGCTATTAGCATGGCTTGCCATGTCGAACCATAGGATGAATTCATTATTGGTCTTGTCTGCCCTATAATTGAATAGATCGCTGTAAACGGGATGCAACGAGTGTTTTTTGCTGTCAATGATTTCTTTCGCCAATTTCGCGGCTAACTCGTACCTGCCGTTGTATAGCGCGTAGCGCATGGTAAGGGCTTTAAACGAATATCGGTTGAACATGTATTTATCCGTGGTGTATTCATCGGGTGGTAATTTGGCGGCAATCTCTTCCGATAGCGGGAAGAGCGTGTTGAGGATTTCTTCTTTCGGGGTTGCCGGTTGGCGAGCTGTTTCCAGATCGGCCGGTTCTAACACAAAGGGTACGTCTCCCCAACGCGTGGTTAGCCTGAAATAGTGCCAAACCCTCAAGGCTTCTAAAATGCCTTTGTACTTATCCCGCACGGATTCATCCTCCACGTAGGGCACGTCGGTGTTCGCGATAAACGTGTTCAAGCGACCCAAGTGCTTCATGTAAAGCTCGTAGTAATACAGGAAATCGGAAGTATTGCTATTGAAATTCCCATTAGCTATGTTCTGGTGCCTGTCTCCTTGAAGCCGGGTATACGCGTTATCGGATTTTCCCTCATCCATGTAAAAGATGATTCCCCGGGTAGTGGGGTGGGTGAACACGTCCAAGTAACTGCTATACACGACTCTTCTCAAGTCTTCTTCGTCGTTGAAAAATTCCACGAACGAGGTGGCGGTGGGGTCTCTCTTTTCAAGGAAGTCGGAGCAACTCCCCAACGCGAACGATATCAAAAGTAGGAATATAATTTTTTTCATCTTTAGAACTGTTTAATGTTTAGAATAAAGTAACCTGGAAACCCACGCTATAGGATGCCATTCGCGGGTAATGGCCATTGCCCCCGTCACGTTCCGGCTCGAGGCCCTCCCACTTGGTGAAAGTCAAAAAATCTTGGGCATTGAAATACACCCGGAAGTTCCTAAAGTTTTTCCCGAGGCTAGGGATTGAATACCCAACTTGGAGTGATTTAATTCGGAAGAAAGACGCGTCACTTAACCATACATCGCTGAGATAGGTGTTTGTGCTGCTACCGGTCCAAACCCTTGGAAAACGGCTGTCAGGTGTTTCAGGGGTCCATCGGTTATCGACGTAATATTGGCGAGGCGCGCCCAAGTTGTTACTTCCTCCATCCACGTACACGGGAAAACCCTCTTGGCCACCCAAGCGGCCTACTCTTTTGCCTACTCCTTGGCCAAGCATGCTGAAATCCCACTGCTTGTAACGAAGGTCCAGCATGATTGAATAATTATAGTGAGGAGCAGGGTCTCCTAAGAACACCCTGTCTTCATCGTTTAGAATGCCATCGTTGTTCTGGTCCACGTACCGGATATCACCCGGGAGCGTGTTGGGGAACTTTGCTTCTGTCGCGTCCACTTCTGCCTGGTTCTGGAAATACCCGTCGGTCTCGTACCCGTAGTAGTTGTTGATTGGAATACCCCTGTACCAGATCCTGTCGTTCGTTCCTTTGAATATCAACGTGTCGGAGGAGGTATATCCTGCCTTGAGAACTCGATTCTTGTTATCAAAAATCATCCCGCCGATGCTGTAGGAAAAATCATCAATTTGATCGCTCCATTTCGCCGAAACTTCCCATCCCTTGTTTTCCACTTCACCGATATTGACCGAGGAGGTCAGATAATAGGAGCCGGTTAGGGGCGGAACGGGGAATTCTGAATAGATCAAGTCGTAGGAGTGCTTATTATAAATGTCCGCGGTGAGCGATAACCGGTTTCTCGAGAAAGCCAAATCGATTCCCAGGTTCCATTGGTTTTGTTTTTCCCACGTGAACTCGGGGTTAGGCACACGCATTGTCCATCCCCACGTATTAACAATCTCTTGCCACAAGTACGGATCCACGTTCTCGTTGCCTATCTTACCCCAAGAAGCTCTTATCTTGAAGTTAGAGAAAGCATTTGATTCAACCAACGGGTTCATGAACCGTTCGTTGTGAACGTTCCACCCGATGGACGCGGAGGGGAAGAAGCCCCACTGCTGCCCGGGAGCAAACTTACTGCTCCCGTCTGAACGGAACGTGGCTTCCAACAAGTATCTATCATCAAAGGAAAAATTGAAACGGGTGAAAAAGGAGGCTTTGGTGATCTCCCTGTAGTCGGTAAAGATATATGACATCGCCTCTGTACCGGCTACTGCGTAAAGCTTGTCTTTGTCGCCCCGCAATCCTTTTTCGAAATTGAGCAATGCCCGGCCGGTCAACTGGCTTTGACTCACGTCCTGCGTCGCTCCAATATCGTTTGCCCATGAAGTGACCGGTTTTCCTTCCCCATCAAAAAACTTGTACGTGAGCCTTCTCCATTTGCTTGCTGATTTGTCGATCATGTAAGATACATTCCCCTCGAAATTAAGGTAATCCGTGATATAATAACGAGGTCTTAAATTGATGGTACTTTTATCGTACATGTAATTCCACGTCCCTCCCCGGTTGATAAATGCCACGGGGTTTAAATCATTGTGCAACATGTAATGCTCTTCCAGCTCGGTATCTTCATAATATACAGCCTGGGTGGGATTCATCCGCCACGCGACTTGATACAAACCATGGCCATCGTTATTTCTCCTTAGCCTGTCTACCTTTAATCTATGGGCATAAAAGTCAGCCAACAAGATAAACCGGTCGGCGATATTGATGTTTGTATTAAACCGGGCGCTAAATTTATCCGACCCCTCGATTTTGTTCAGGCCATTTTCTTCGATGTAGTTCAACATCAGGTTAAACGTGCCCACTCCGCCACCTCCCGAAATGCTTGCCGAAGTATTGTGCGAGGTGGATGTCCGCTCCATTATCTTCTTCACCCAGTCGGTATTCGGTGTTATCCCATCTGCCGCTTGCTGGATGTCGGCTTCTGTATACAGGAGGGGTTGGTTTTGTATGGTATGGGCTTCGTTACGCATCCGCATGAAGTTGGCTGAATTAACAAAGTCCGGGAGATTTAGTGGTTGGTGTACCGCGAACCACGAGTTCACGTTCACGCTGAATTGCCCCGTTGTTCCCCGGTTGGTTTCTATAATAATCACACCGTTGGCTCCCCTGGAACCGTACATGGAGGCTGCGGCCGCATCCTTCAAGATATTGATGCTGCGGATTTGGTTCGGGTCCACGTCGGTCAGTGGCTGTTCCATCCCGTCGATGATTACCAGTGGTGCCGCGTTCTGCAGCGTGCTGATACCGCGGATGGAAATGCTGCCGGGCACGGAACCGGGCAAGTTGCTCCCTTGAAGCATGGTCACGCCCGGGACTGTTCCGGAGAACACTTCTTCCAGCTTCACGATGGGACGGCTGATCGCTCTCTCCAAGTCAACCGATTCGATGGAGGAAGCCAAGTGACGCCTTTCCACGGTGTTATACCCTGTTACCACGACTTCGTCGAGCCTCACGTTGTCCTCCAAGAGTACCACGTCGATTCGTGTTCGATCATGGGTGGAAACCTCGTGGTCTCGAAACCCCATGTAACTAAAGATAAGGGTTACCTCTCCCGTCACGTTGATTTCATAGACACCGATCTCATTGGTGGTAGTACCAATGTTTGTTCCTTTTACAAGAATCGTCACGTAAGGCAATGTTTCGCCTTCTTGATCGGTAACCGTCCCGAAAATTCTTTTTTGCTGTTGCTGATTTGACTGGACATCAAATCCTTTTGCTTCCCCAACCACGAGGAGTGAGGATGCCATAAACAAGAAAATAAACACTAGGATTTTTTGCATGGATTGAAAATTTAAATTTGCATTTTTTTGATAAATAGAAGTAAATCATGGGTGATTTACCTGTTATATTGCAAATCTAACGGGTCTTATTCAGGTATTTTAACACCATTGGTTGTTTAACTTCAAATAAGGGGGTGTAAAATACCTTTGTTCCTATTTTTTTTGTATTTTTGTTAGTCAGGGATTATTATGCTTTATCTTTCAGCACAAAACAGCTAATTATGGAAACAACGTACAGGGTTAACCGGAAACACTTGGGATATAACGTGAAGCGCCTTCGTGAGATACTGGGCGTGAAACAGGAAGACTTGGCAGAGAGGTTGCATTTGACCCAACAGTCGGTGTCAAAACTCGAAAACAAGGAAGAACTGGACAATGAAACACTGGAAAAGATAGCCAACGCGATGAATGTTCCCACGGAAGCCATAAAGAACTTTACCGATGAGGGAACGGTTCAGATTATCTCAAACACGTTTTCAGATAACGCGTCTTTTAATGATAACGCTTCTATAAACAATTTCCCTTTACACAATCCCATTGAAAAAATCGTCCAGTTATACGATGAGAAGATGGAGCTGTACGAGCGAATGCTGCAGTCGGAAAAGGAAAAGGTGGCTTTGCTGGAAGAACTGCTTCGTGATAAATCAACTACCGGGCGTTGAGCGAAGCCCCGTTCATGACACGAACGTGAACGCGTTCAAGCTGGCCGGCATTGGTGCTTTGATGAGCATCGACAATCCGGAAATACTGCAGAAAGCCGTGAAGTCATTATTTAAAACGGCTGGACAATCTTTTGAAAAACCAGTAGTGGTTGAAGAAGAGACAATCAGCAAAGAGGAAATCTTGGCAGGTATTCGCGAGGGATTGCTGGATCTCAAAGAACGCCGCCGTACTGGGAGGAAAGGTCAAACAGCGGAGGAGTTGCTCAATGAATTATAATAGCAATATTCATGCTATTTCTTTCCCATCTGTTATGATTTCCATGACAAAGGGGTTAGACAGTTCGAATTCACTTTCCCGGAAAGGGTGGGGCTCAACGCGGGTATCCACCTTTCGTGTCAGTTTCATTAACTCTACTTGCCTGTCTATACGATTGTCGTAATCCAGAAAGACAATGGCAATATCAATGTCACTATCTTCGCGTGGATTACCTTTCACGTGAGATCCAAAAAGAAACAGACGTTGATAATCAAAGGCGTCTTTGATTATTTCGGCATATCTCCGTGCTATATCCAAAGCTTCTTTTTGATCCATTGTTGTAGTGTTTTTATCTTTTCAATCCACTTTTAATTAAAAAGCCAAGAATTGTCTTTTATCCTCTCACCCTTTCTTTGAAGCCCGTTTGCGATCGTTTTCATCCAGAAAGATCTTGCGAATGCGGGTGTGCTTGGGTGTTACCTCCACGTATTCGTCTTCCTTGATGTACTCGAGTGCCTCTTCGAGGCTGAAGATGATGGGTGGTGCCAGTTGTACTTTGTCGTCACTCCCCGATGCCCGCACGTTGGTTAGTTTCTTTGACTTGGTAAGGTTGACTACCAGGTCGCCCTCCTTGCTGTGCTCGCCTACCACCTGTCCTTCGTACACGTCCGTTTGCGGTTCGATGAAGAACCGTCCCCTGTCTTGTAGCTTGTCGAGCGCGTACGCATAGGCGTTGCCCGATTCTCCCGCGATGATGGAGCCGTTCTGCCTCTTTTCAATGTTCCCTTTCCATGGTTGGAACTCCAGGAAGCGGTGTGCCATGATGGCTTCGCCCGAGGTGAGCGTGAGCAAGGTGTTGTTCAAGCCGATAATCCCCCTGGACGGCATCACGAATTCCATGTGCATACGGTCGCCCTTGCTCTCCATGGTGAGCAGTTCACCCTTGCGGCGGGTGATGACATCAATGACCTTGCTGGCCGACTCCTCGGGAAGGTTCACCGTGAGCTGTTCTACCGGCTCGTGTGGTTCACCGGCTATCTCTTTAATGATTACCCGCGGTTGCCCTACTTGCAACTCGTACCCCTCGCGGCGCATCGTTTCAATCAGTACCGAGAGGTGCAGTACTCCTCGTCCGAATACCGTCCATGAATCGGCACTATCAGTATTCTCCACGCGTAGCGCCAAATTCTTATCCAGCTCTCGTACCAGCCGGTCGTGGATATGGCGCGAGGTGACATACTTGCCGTCTTTCCCGAAGAAAGGCGAGTTGTTGATGGTGAAGAGCATCGACATGGTGGGTTCGTCGATGGCAATCGGGTCCAGCGGATCGGGTTTTTCCAAGTCAGTGATGGTGTCCCCGATTTCAAACCCTTCGATCCCTACCAGCGCGCAGATATCGCCGGATGATACTTCTTCCACCTTGGTGCGGCCCAACCCCTCGAACAGGTCGACCTCCTTTACCCGTATCTTCTTGATGCTCCCGTCGCGCTTGCTCAGCGCGTAATCCTTGTTAGCACGGATGGTACCGCGATGAACACGCCCCACGGCGATACGCCCCACGTAATTGGAATAGTCGAGCGAGGTGATCAGCATTTGGGGGATGCCTTCCAGTACTTCCGGTCCGGGGATGTACTTGACAATCGCGTCCAGCAACGGAACGATGTTGTCGGAGGGTTTCTTCCAGTCGTCCGACATCCACCCTTGTTTGGCCGAGCCGTACAGGGTGGGGAAGTCGAGTTGCTCTTCGGTCGCGTCGAGGCTGAACATGAGATCGAACACCTTTTCCTGTACCTCTTCGGGGCGACAGTTTGGCTTGTCCACCTTGTTGATCACCAGAATGGGCTTCAGCCCGATCTCCAATGCTTTTTGTAACACGAAACGGGTTTGCGGCATGGGGCCTTCGAATGCGTCCACTACCAGCAGGCAGCCGTCGGCCATGTTAAGCACCCGTTCCACCTCGCCACCGAAGTCGGCGTGCCCGGGCGTATCGATAATATTTATCTTGGTGCTGTTGTATTGAATGGATACGTTTTTGGAAAGTATAGTAATGCCTCGCTCCCGCTCCAGGTCGTTATTGTCGAGAATCAAATCGTCGGTTTGTTGATTATCCCTGAAGAGGTGCCCTGCCAGTAGCATCTTGTCCACCAGCGTGGTTTTGCCATGGTCCACGTGGGCGATGATGGCAATATTTCGAATATTCTGCATGTAAAACAATCTTTGTTAGGGGTGCAAAGATACGTTTTTTCGAGCAAAAATTTATTATCGATTGATATTAATGAGATTATCGTGCCATTTTTTTTAAAAAAACTTGGAGACTGCTATCTTTCGAAGTAACTTTGTTGGTGAGAACCAGTTAAATGAAGTTATATGGAACAACTTGTAACGATAAAGACATTTACCTATCCGCACGAGGCATACGTGATACAGGGGAGGCTTGAATCGGAAGGAATCCCAACGTTCCTGAAAGATGAAATGACAGTGCAGGTTCATAATTTCTACTCCAACGCGGTGGGAGGTGTGAAGCTGCAAGTGGTCGTGAAAGACGTCGATAAGGCGTTGCAGGTTCTTGAAAGCACGAAGGAAGAGCAGCCGGAGGCGGTTGTTTTTTCAAAAGGCGAGATTGAAGATAATGACACCTGCCCTTTCTGCCACTCCGAGAATATAAGTCGCGTGAAAAAGGCCAACTGGTTAACACTACTGCCCTTCCTGATTGTAGGATTCATTTTTCCCGTGTACCGGAAATCGTATACCTGTTTCGAGTGCGAAAAGAAATGGAGGGTGAAATAGAATTATTTGGAGGTTAATGGAAAAAGTATTTACTTCGCGATTATTTTGTAGTAGCAACTATTTGTAATGGAAGAAATTTGTAGGATAAAGGATATTTACAAGGCCCTGTATGCTTATGAAAAGCAGTTTCTAAAGCTAACGGGTATCACTATCAACGAGGGGGCCTTGCTCTGCTGCCTGAAAGAGAATAAACCGAAATCGGCGAATGAATTGCGTGATTTTATCGGACTTTCGAATTCGAGGGTGTCGCGTATTATCCAAGGCATGGAAGAGAAGGGATTTATTTCGCGCGCGATGGGCGTTTCCGATAAACGCCAAATGTTTTTTAGCCTGACCGATGCCGGGAAAAAGAAAATCAAGGAGATGGCTAAACATGAAATAAACGCGGACTCCCTGTTTGCTCAAATGGGCACCTCGACAAGTACCTAAAAATTTTATCCATTAATTTGCTATTAGCAACTATATGGAACGGCCAATAAATATACCGGTAAATAAAAACTATTTCCTAAGCTAAATGAGCAGAGCCAAGCTTACTTTGGTTATGCCGAGCGCAGAAATAGTCTAATGTAAATGAACTATTAAAAATATGAAGATTGTTATAGTCGGCGGTGTAGCCGGGGGGGCGACTGCCGCGGCACGCCTGAGGAGATTAGATGAAGAGGCGGAGATCGTGCTTTTCGAGAAAGATAAATACGTGTCGTATGCCAATTGTGGGCTCCCGTATCATATTGGGGGAACGATCGAGCACCGGGAAGAGTTGTTCCTGCAAACACCGGAGGGATTCCGGGACCGTTTTCGCGTGGATGCACGGGTCAGGACGGAGGTCCTCGCTATAAACCCGGTTGAAAAAACCGTTACGGTAAAGAATCTAAGAACGGGTGTCCTTCACGATGAGAAATACGATAAGCTGATTCTCTCCATGGGCGCGAAACCGGTTAAGCCGGCGATTAAAGGGATAGAGGGAGAGCATATCTTTACCCTGCGCAACGTGCCGGACATGGACCGGATAAAAGCCGCGATCGCCGGGAAAAGAAATGGCTCGGCCGTGATCGTCGGTGCCGGCTTTATCGGGTTGGAGATGGCCGAAAACTTGAAAGAGGCTGGCCTCTCGGTATCGGTGATCGAACAGGCAAACCAAGTGATGGGGACGATTGACTACCCGATGGCTGCCATGGCGCATCAATACCTTCGAACGAAAGAAATTGGCCTATTTCTCGAAGAGACTGTCACTGCGTTTGAACCGGAGGGCAACCGGGTGATCGTGCGAATGGAGAGCGGGAAAGTGATCACGGCCGACATCGTGATCCTGAGCATCGGTGTCACGCCCGAGAATAGCTTGGCTAAAGAAGCCGGACTACAGATTGGCCGCTCGGGAGGGATCTTCGTGAACGAGTACATGCAAACATCCGACCCGGATATTTACGCGGTGGGCGATGCCGTGGAGGTGAAGAACCCTGTTACCGGGAAGCCCGCGCTGATCCCGCTCGCGGGCCCCGCGAACAAACAGGCGAGAATCGCTGCCGATAACATCATACACGGCAACAGCCGGGTTTACAAAGGGACGATAGGTACTTCTATCGCCAAGCTGTTCGAGATGACGGTTGCCTCGGCAGGTGCTTCTGAACGATTGCTGGCGCGTGAAGGAATTGAATACATGACGTCCATAAGCCACGCGGGTTCCCACGCCGGGTATTACCCCGGCGCATTGCCGCTATCCATCAAGGTTAATTTTGCCCCGGACGGCAGGTTGCTTGGTGCACAAGTAGTAGGCTTTGGTGGAGTCGACAAACGGGTAGACCTGTTGGCGCAGGTTATCCGGAACGGCGGGACCATTTACGACCTGCAGGAGATAGAGCATGCGTACGCGCCGCCCTTCTCTTCGGCGAAAGATCCGGTGAACATGGCCGGCTTTATCGCGGAAAATATCCTCCGGGGACAGGTAAAGATCGCGCATTGGCACGAGGTAGAGAACGCGGGTCCCGGCACCGTGATTGTTGACGTGAGGACGGAAGAAGAATTCGAGGCCGGTCATATCCAGGACGCGGTCAATATTCCCGTGGACGAGTTGCGAGACCGGCTCCCCGAGATTCCCCGCGATAAAACGATCCATGTTTATTGTGCCGTGGGGTTACGGGGCTATACCGCTTCGCGTATTCTCTTGCAACACGGGTATGAAGCAGTTTACAACTTATCGGGAGGGTATAAAACGTACGCGTGTGTTTTGCAGGACAAGTACGGCATCGGCGATGAATGCGATCTCTTTCCCGCGATCGGTGACGACGGAGAAATAAAACCAAACCCGGCGCCAAGTCGTGAGCACGCCTGATGCGGGTTTTCTTGGAGTTGTTAGTAACACAGCCTCAATTTAAAGCCGCTATCTCGGCTTCCTGATAGGTTTTGCTTGGAGTTGAAAGTAATCCGGCGCGGCGAGGGGTGCGTCTTGGCAAAGCCATGCCCGGTTTTGTTTGGAAACAATAATAATATAGCAATAAAGGAAATGGGATTTTTAAGCAATTTATTTAAATCGTCCGGAAAGGATGAATTAAAAGAGAAAGTTCAAAATGGCGCGTTATTGTTGGACGTGCGCACCAAAGAGGAGTACAGGGCGGGGCGTGCTCCCGGCTCGATCAATATCCCCTTGGATGACTTGACGGAAGAAACCGACAGGCTCGAACAGGGCGTTCCCGTGGTAGTCGTCTGTGCAAGCGGTGCACGAAGCGCGTACGCGGAAAATTTCCTGAAGAGCAAAGGATTCGAGGCTTACAACGGGGGAAGTTGGCTCTCGTTTATGAATCTCGCGAAAAAATAACCGGTAAATGTTATTTTTCGGGTTGATACCCGGTTTTCGTTGGTAGTACGTGAGGGTTTTTGTATCTTTGTCCCTGAATAATTGTAACATGTTTCAGAGCTTAAGAGTCAGATGAATTCACGTAAATTTCTTTTCATTTTCGCGGCGATGTTCATATGCGCGACCCTCGTCACGAATCAATCGGTTATCATGGCACAGGAGGTGCCCATTTCCAGTAGCGACCGCGTTTTCGAGAACCCCGATATTATTCCCTTGTACACGGGAGGAACCACGGCGATGCATAATTTTATTTCAAGCACGCTGAGTTACCCGGCCGATGCCCGGGAGCGGGACGAGCAGGGACTCGTGGTTTATACCTTCGTGGTGGAAAAAGACGGCACGCTCTCTAATTTTAACATCATCCACCGTGCCGACCCGTTATTGAACGACGAGGCACTGCGTATCCTGCAAGCGATGCCACCTTGGCGGCCGGCCCGTCATAACGGGGAAATCGTGCGCGCGGAGACTTACGTGCCCATGTATTTCAGGCTGAACAAGAACGCGGCTGCCTCCACGGGCCAAGCGGCTGCACCAGGTACCAACGTTTACGCGAAGACCGATTTGGGAATCATCGAAAGTAACGAAATTTATACCATCGTGGATCAGATGCCACGGTACACGTATGGTGAAGAGGGGCTGGCCAAGTTCATCGCGCATAACATGCGTTACCCCATCGAGTCAAAACAGAACGGCATCGAGGGGCGTATCCTCTGTTCATTTATCGTGGGAGCGGATGGTGCTATCTCTAATATAGAGGTGGTAGACGGGTTAGACGCCGCGCTCGATAGAGAGGCAATTCGTGTACTGGGGATAATGCCAAAGTGGATACCCGGCGAGAACGGGGGGGAGAAAGTGAACGTGAAGTGCTTGCTGCCGATCGATTTCACCATCGACGAAGACCCGATTCCACCGCTCACGAGCAACGATTAAAACAGCCCCATCAGAGCGATCCGAGCGTCTGTACCTTAAAATGCAAGGATTTTAGGGGAAATCCGGCTGATACTTCACTTCAACTCCAACTCGAATACACGAACTCCCGTGTACGTATTGATAAAAAGCCTGAAAGGGGTGGGAGAGGTGCCGCCTTCTTCTCGTAACCCGGTAATTAAAAAGGAAGCGTACATTACTTGGGGGTATCCCGGGGGATCATCGTTCCGGGAATGGCTGATGTAAAGGTCGATGTTCGCGGAACTGTTGTCGCGAAGAAGTGCCAGGCTATGGGGTTTGCTGTGGTATTCAACCTCCATGATCAGGTTCAGGTAATCACCGCCCACCCACGCGCTTTGGAGTTTCACCGGATCGTCTGAATACCGTTCAGGGTAGCCCTCTGTTTCGATGGAGGCGGTAAAGATGGGAGAAGCGTAATTGACCCTTATCGAGTCACCGGTCAAGGGAACGTAATTGAGTATCACTCGTTGCCCGTCATCGCTATCCATGTCTTCCATTTTACCGGGGATAAGTACTTGCCCATTGTCAAGCCGGAAACGGTAAGAACTCCCCTCCTTTAGCAGGGTGGCAAATTCCACCAAGTAATCATCCATCCGGCCGGGATCTTTTTCACACCCCGGCACGAGAAAAAATAGTACCAGAAAAACGAATGCTGCTCTTCTCATTCTCTCGAAAATACCGTCATTAACTGTTTCTTGTTATTATTACAATCGTGCTTCCAAGTGATTCTTCACCGTGTTGCCATACATCTCGATAATTTTGTTTCGGAGGAAATCGTTGTCTTTTCCCGGGATATCTACCTTATCCACCTGTTGTTGCAGGTACTCGTCAAAGCGGGCACGGTCGTCCCCGGTATACTCGTGGGCGAACGCGCATGAACCGGTCATCCGGTCGTACGCGACGTAATTGATCGGAAAGAACGTGTAGTTGCGATAGATCTCGTTATCGATTAGCGAGGCTGCTTGTCCCAGTACCTCGTTTCGGCCGGTCTCTGCAGCGATGTTCCCGAGCGCGTCGTTGATGCATTTTCCCAGTCGGAAAGATACCCGCCCTTTGTAACCCGTGATGCCGGTGGCCATGTTTTCGATATCGTCGGCTTGTGTTTTCTTGTAACCCGGTTGATCTCGTTTTAGCTGGAACTCCTTGGCCTTGAGGTAATCGCACGGGTCATACTCGTACGAGATAGACAACGGTACAACATGCAGTTGTCGGAGCGCTTCAAGCGGGTTCGCGTTGTTGTACAGCGTGAACATTTTCAGCAGGCTTCCCTGCGTTTTGTCGTCTGAATCCTTGGCGCGCCCTTCGCGTTGCGCGATCCAGACGGATTGCTGCCGTCGTGTCACCGTGTGGTGGATGTAACTGGAGAGCTGCTTCGAAACCTCCAGCATTTGTCGTACAGAAACGCCTCGCTTCACGATAAAACTCTTGTTGAGCCGAACCAAGTCCACGATCCACGGGTAGATAAGGAGGTTGTCCCCGATGGCAATCTCGGTGGTTTGTAGTTCCTTATCGAAGAGGAGTATGTTAAAGAATGCCGCGTCGAGCACGATATCGCGATGGTTAGAAATAAAGAGGTAGCTTTTTTCTTCCTCTATATTGTTCCACCCGGAGCCGGATAGGCCTGCCGTGGTTTTGTCGATCAGTTGCTTCATGAGCGGGTACACCAGGCGTGCTTGAAAATCGTACTTGCTGTTGCAGCCTTTCATCAGCCCGCTGAATTGTTCCCAGGAGAGGGGCTTCATGATGGGTTCGACGGCTCGCCTGAATCCTTCGTTGGTGACCAGTCGCTCGATGGTTTCCGGCACCTCGCTGTCGAGCAAGGGGCGGATATCATGGAAGCGGTCAGTTGTATCGGTCGCGGTTGTCATGAGGTTATTTCTCTTCTTTTTTATTCACTTTCTTGTATTCTGTCTCGATGATGCCCGATAGCACGTCGGCCATCGTCATCCCCGCCGCCTCCACCTGTTGCGGGATAAAGCTGGTTGCTGTCATCCCGGGAGTGGTGTTCACTTCCAGGAGGACGGGGATATCCCCTTGCAAGATATAATCGGCGCGGATAATTCCTTTGGCGCCCACCAGGCGGTAAATATCCTTGGTCTCTTCCTGGATTGCCAACGCGGTCGCCACCGGGATTCGCGCGGGAGTAATCTCCTCTACTTGCCCGTTATATTTCGCGTCGTAATCGAAGAACTCGTTGCGGGTAACCACTTCGGTAAGGGGCAGGGCAACCAGCTCGTTGCCGGTCTCGAAGCACCCGCAGGTTACTTCGGCGCCCCCGATAAACTGTTCGATGATTACTTCGGGTGCTTCTTGAAACGCCTCCCGGATAGCGCCGTTCAGTTCGGGGCGCTCCTTTACCTTGTTGGTAGCGAAGCTCGAGCCCCCGAGGTTGGGTTTCACGAAGAGGGGCAACCCCAGCCTGGAAATAACCTCCTCTTCGCGGTAGGTGTCGTCCCTTCTTAACACGATGGAGTCGGCAACCTTTATCCCGAAGTTCTTCAGGAAATTGTTACAGATGAACTTGTTGAAGGTGAGTGCCGATGCCAAGACCCCGCAATTGGAGTAGGGGATGCCCAGCATATCAAAGTAGCCCTGCAGGGTGCCGTCCTCCCCGGGGGTACCGTGGATGGTGATATAGGCAAAATCGAACCGGATGGTTTCCCCGTCGGCCACGAAGCTGAAATCATTCTTGTTGATAGGGAGCCGGTCGCCATGATACGCCACCTCCCACGCCTCGCGGTCTATCTTCACCTTGTAGAGGTTGTATTTCTCTTTATCAATAAAAGAGTAAATGCCGGCCGCGCTTTTCTCGGATACCACACTCTCGGAAGAGTACCCTCCCCACACGATTGCCACGTTCTTCTTCATCATCAATATATTCAAATTATCACATCATCGAATCATCACATCATCACATCATCGAATCATCAAACCGCCTATACCCCCTCCACTTCTCTATCACCGCCTGCATATCCCCCGGGACATCGCTGTCAAAGTGGAGTTCCTCTCCCGTTACAGGATGCACGAACCCCAATGTTTTGGCATGAAGGCATTGACGGGGGCAAAGCGCGAAGCAGTTATGCACGAACTGCTTGTACTTCGCGAAGTGGGTGCCCCTGAGTATCTCGTTGCCACCGTATCGTTCGTCGTTAAAGAGCGTGTGCCCCACGTGCTTCATATGCACCCGTATCTGGTGCGTGCGCCCGGTCTCGAGCCGGCATTGCACCAGCGTGACGTACCCGAACCGCTCCAGTACCTTGTAGCGTGTGATGGCCGGTTTCCCGTGCTCCCCGTCCGGGAAGACACGCATGAGCATGCGGTCTTTGGGATCGCGGCCGATGTTCCCTTCGATGATTCCCTCGTCGTCTGCCACGTTGCCCCAGACGAGTGCCGTGTAGAGGCGTTTTGTTTCCTTCCGGAAGAACTGTCCCGCGAGGCGCGTTTTGGCATCGGGTGTTTTGGCCACGAGCAGGAGCCCCGATGTATCTTTGTCGATGCGGTGCACCAGCCCCATCCGCGGGTCGTCCATCTTGGCCGTTTTCCCCATGTTCAGGTGGTATGCCAAGGCATTCACCAGCGTGCCCGTGTAGTTGCCGTGCCCGGGATGTACCACCATCCCCGCGGGCTTGTTGACCACCATCAGGGAGTTGTCCTCGTACACGATATGAATAGGAATATCTTCGGGAAGGATTTCCAGCTCTCGCCGGGGACGGTCCATCACGAGGGAGACCACGTCCATCGGCTTCACCTTGTAGTTCGATTTCACCGCCGTCCCGTTCACCAGGATACACTCCGCGTCGGCAGCTTGCTGGATGCGGTTGCGGGAGATTCCCTCTATTCGTGCCGACAAGAACTTGTCGACCCTCAGCAGGCCTTGTCCTTTATCGGCCACGAAGCGGTAGTGCTCGAATTTCTGTCCCTCTTCGGTTTCCGTTGGCAGGAACTCTTCCTCATCTTCCGGCAAAAAATCGATATTCTCCCAATCCTCCTTTATCACGAAATCAAAAAAGTTAGAAAAATGAATCGTCGATCTGTCCCTCTTCGGGCCTGTTGGCAGGTACTCCCGGCGTGAGGATGTACTCGTCGTCTATATTGAGCGAATCGGCCAACGCGCTGCTGCTGACCAACAGTTGCAGCGGTGACCCGGCGGGTACTTTCTCCTCCGGTGCCAATTGCCTGCCCCGGTACTCCACCGCGAGCACCAGTCCGGAATATTCAGCGGGTACCTCTTCGATGGAGATCTGGTTGAAACCCAGCGAGTTTAGCAGGGCCATCGCCTGGCGGGTGGAATAGTCCACGAGGCCGGGCACGGCCACTTCCTGGGGGCTTTTGGAGTAGACCGTGATGTAGATCGCGCGCCCCTCTTTGACCCTGTTGTTAGCCTTGGGGGTCTGGTCGATAATGGCACCGGGTACGGCATCAGGCCGGTAAATTGAATCCACTATCTCCGCGTGGATTCCCCGGGCATTCAGGATGATGTTGGCCTCTTCTACCTGAAGCCCCGCGAGGTTGGGAACCTCCACGTTGTGGCCGTGGCGGGTGTAAACGTGTAGGAAAACGAGGGCTAATACAACAAGGACGATCCCGCTGACAATGATGGCCAGCAAGTTTTTGAGGATGTTGTTGCCGAATACCGGTTGTTTTGATTTCTTTTTACTCATAAAAATCGCTTAAATAGATGTATAAGCCCGGTGCCCGCGAAATTAAAAGTGCGGTCGCCGGGGAAAGCACCAGGCTTTCTCGTGCATTGCCGGGCTGTCTCACGCATATACAAAAGCAAAAATACAAAAAAAACAGGAACTTGGCACCCCACGTTCCTGTCTTTATAAATACGATGTGTCGTTTTTAGAATTCACTAAAGTTAGACTATTCCTGCGCTCGGCATAACCAAAGCAAGCTTTGTTTCTGCTCTCGCTTAACGGAATAGTTCATCCGATACGGACAATCTTGCCCTACCTTTAGCGCGGCGCGCGGCCAGCACCTTTCTTCCGTTCTTAGTAGCCATGCGGGTGCGGAACCCGTGCTTGTTCTTTCTCTTTTTATTAGAGGGTTGAAATGTTCTCTTCATATGATTGATCTTTATATTTTATTTTTATTGCCGCTTTGTTGCCTTACTTTCCCGCGCTCTCAGCCACCGGACGATCAATTTTTGGTTGATCCTTATTATATATAGTAGGGCTCATTTTTCGGGTTGCAAAAATAGGAAAAAAAAATGGAATAACCAACTTATACGGGGGTAAAAAGTTTTTTGCCCTGATTTTTAAAGCGATGGTCTTTCCGGGAAAAATTAATTGCTGAAAAGTGTGAAAAAAGTTTTGTGCTTTAAAAAAAACGTTCTATATTTGCACCCGCATTTAGAGATCAAGTTCTTTAACAAACAAAACAAAGCAAGGGTTCACGCCCGCTCAAGGCCCATTCGTCTATCGGTTAGGACGCCAGATTTTCATTCTGGAAAGAGGGGTTCGATTCCCCTATGGGCTACAGGTAATAAATAACAGACAGGTCAACAGAAAATGGCAAATCACAAATCAGCAGAAAAAAGAATTAGACAAATCAAGGTTCGTCGTCTATCCAACCGGTACGTTTCACGTACCACCCGCAATGCGGTCCGCAAACTGCGTGCTACCACTACTAAGGAAGAGGCAGTAAAGATGTACCCCGAGGTTTGCTCTATGTTGGATAAATTGGCTAAAAAGAAGGTGATACATCAAAATAAGGCCAATAACTTGAAATCGAAATTGGCAGCGCACGTGAATAGCTTGGCTTGATTTCCGGTTTCTGAAAGAATATAGTATAGAGAAGTCGAACTCGAAGGTTCGGCTTTTTCTGTTTTAGGGCGGCGGGGTAGAGTTGATAAACATGAACTTTATAGAAAGATGATACGACACTTGGTATTATTCAAGCTGGCCGACGAGGCCGAGGGGAAAAGCAAGGCGGAGAACGCGTTGTTAATAAAAAAACGGCTCGAGGCGCTCGTGGAGGTGATTCCCGTGATCCGGAAGATGGAGGTGTCGGTGAATCATCCCGACGCGCCGGACGGGAATCACGACGTGGTGCTCGATAGCGAGTTTGACTCGTGGGATGATCTTCGTGCCTACGCCGTCCACCCCGAACACGTGAAGGTGGCCGAGTATGTCGCGAAGGTGCGGACCGGCAGGGCGGCGATCGATCACGAATTTTAGATCCCGGCGGTTTATTGAACAATGCAGGGTGCAAAGGGTTTCCTGCAAAGAAATGTCGGGGGCGTGTCCTAAACTTTTTGTCTTCATGAGGTTATGATATCAAGCGGGTTTAATGCCCGCTTTTTTCGTTAAAAGCATTCGTGGAGTGCCCCTAAAAAAGCGAAAAAGCGTTGGTGAAACGAGGGATTTTTCGTATATTTGTTCGGTTTTAGATAAATCCTCGTGAATACCTTAATTGGTTAGTATATAGAGAGATAAAATAAAATAGCAAATAGAATGTCAGAAGAAGAAAAAAAATCGGCCAGCGGGAGTTACTCCGCGCAAAATATCCAAGTACTGGAAGGCTTGGAGGCGGTGCGTAAACGCCCCGCCATGTATATTGGCGACGTGAGCGAGAAGGGGCTTCATCACCTGGTGTACGAGGTGGTGGATAACTCCATCGACGAGGCGTTGGCCGGCTACTGCGACCAAATAGATGTCATCATCAACGAAGATAACTCCATTACCGTGCGCGATAACGGCCGGGGGATCCCGGTGGATTACCACGAGAAAGAGAAGAAATCGGCCCTCGAGGTAGTACTTACCGTGCTGCACGCGGGCGGGAAGTTCGATAAGGGAACCTACAAGGTCTCGGGTGGGCTTCACGGCGTGGGGGTCTCCTGCGTGAACGCGTTGTCGATCTACCTGAAGGCAGAGATTCACCGGAACGGGAAAGTTTACATGCAGGAATACTCCAAGGGGAGGCCTTATGCCGACGTGCAGGTCATGGGAGATACCGACGAAACCGGTACCATCATCACCTTCAAGCCGGATGATTCCATCTTCACCATGCTGGAGTACCGGTATGATATCCTCTCTACCCGCCTACGCGAACTGGCGTTCCTGAACGCGGGTATCACCCTCTCCATCACCGATAAACGGTCACCGAAGGAAGATGGCGGTTTCAAGACGGAGCGCTTCTACTCCGAAACGGGCCTCGAAGAGTTCGTGCGTTACATCGATAAGAACAAAGACTCGCTGATACAAGACCCTATTCATATCGTGACCGAGAAGGGCGGGGTACCCATCGAGATCGCGCTCACCTATAACGATACCTATAACGAGAATATTTTCTCCTACGTGAACAACATCAACACCATCGAGGGGGGAACCCACCTTACCGGTTTCCGCCGGGGGCTGTCGCGCACGCTGAAAAAGTACGCCGAGGACTCCAAGATGCTGGAGAAGGTAAAGGTAGAGATCAGCGGGGACGACTTCCGCGAAGGGATCACGGCCGTGCTCTCGGTGAAGGTGGCAGAGCCCCAGTTCGAGGGGCAGACCAAAACCAAGCTGGGTAATAGTGACGTGATGGGGGCCGTTGACCAAGCCATCGGTGAGGCCCTGAGGTACTACCTCGAAGAGCACCCCAAGGAAGCGAAAGTGATCGTGGAGAAGGTGATCCTGGCCGCTACCGCCCGCCAAGCTGCACGCAAGGCACGCGAGATGGTGCAGCGTAAATCGCCCCTCTCGGGCGCGGGGCTGCCCGGTAAGCTGGCCGATTGTACCAGCAAGGACCCGTCACAAAGCGAGATCTTTCTCGTGGAGGGTGACTCCGCCGGGGGGACTGCCAAGCAAGGACGTGACCGCATGTTCCAGGCCATCCTGCCCCTGCGAGGAAAAATCCTCAACGTGGAGAAAGCGATGCCGCACAAGGTGCTGGAAAGCGACGAGATCAAGAACATTTACACGGCACTGGGTGTTTCTATCGGTACAGAAGAAGATTCCAAGGAACTCAATATCGTCAAGCTTCGTTACCACAAGATTATCCTGATGACGGACGCCGACGTGGACGGAAGCCACATCGATACCCTTATCCTCACGTTTTTCTTCCGCTACATGCGCCCCCTTATCGAGAACGGGTACGTCTATATTGCCACGCCGCCTCTTTACCTCTGCAAGAAAGGGAAGATAGAGGAATACTGCTACAACGAGCAACAGCGTAGGATATTCATCGAGAAGTATGCCGATGGAAACGAAAACGCGGTGCATACGCAGCGATACAAGGGGCTTGGCGAGATGAACGCCGAGCAGCTCTGGGATACCACGATGAATCCCGAGCACCGTACCCTGAAGCAGGTAACCATCGAGAACGCGGCCGATGCCGATATCATCTTCACCATGCTGATGGGCGAAGAGGTGGCACCGCGCCGCGAGTTCATCGAAGAGAACGCCACCTACGCGAATATCGACGCGTGATGGCGGCCAAGCGGCGCGAGATGAAATTGACCAAATTAATAACGATGTCAAGCGCGTGCCCCTGTCGTGACGGCGGGTAGGCACGGCAGGGCTTGTAAAACGATAAACAACGTGAAACGTCCCCCCTCGTTAAAAAAGAACGATAAAGCGGTGATCCTCTCCCCCGCGGGGAGGGTAGACCGACATATCGTGGAAGGCACGGCTACGGTGCTGGAAGGGTGGGGCTTGCGGGTTGAGATAGCCGGGTACGCCCTGGGCAAAAGAGGCCGGTTTAGCGGGACCGCGGCCGAGAGGCTCGAAGACCTGCAACGGGCGTTTGACGATCCCGGCACCAAGCTTGTCCTTTGTTCTCGTGGGGGATACGGGACGATGCACCTTCTCTCGAAACTCGATTTTTCCACTATTCGTAGAAATCCCAAGTGGGTGATAGGCTATAGCGATATCACCGCGCTTCATGCTGCCTTGCAATACCACGGCGTGGCTTCCGTGCATGGCCCCATGGCAGCTCATTTTTCGAACGAGGGCGCCGAAGACGTCTCCGTCCGCTATATCAAAAGCGTGCTGGCGGGACAGTCGTTGGACTACACGATTCCCGTGCAACCGGGAGAAACCTTGAACCGGAATGGTACCGCGCGAGGAAGGCTCTTCGGCGGGAACCTGTCGGTCTTCTGCAGCATCATCGGCTCGCGGTATGCCCGGGTCCCCCGGGGCGGCATCCTCTTTATCGAGGATACCGGCGAGTTGCCCTACCGGGTAGACCGGATGATCTACCAGCTGAAGCTTGCCGGGGTATTCAACCGGATCAGCGGGATGATCATCGGCCGGTTTACCGGTTACGAGGAAGACGACCAAATGTATGAACCGTTGATCGAGTCGATTTCCCACGCGGTAGAAGAGTATACTTTCCCGGTCTGTTTTCACTTCCCGGTGGGTCACACCCCCTTGAATTTCCCGCTGATCATGGGCGAGGCCGCCCGGTTGAACGTGAATAGTGAACATGTCTTTCTTAATCAATAAAATAAATCAATCAAAAAGTATTGGATAATGGGTATTAGTACAGAATTGATGTTGCTTGTAGGATCGGTCTTGTTTTTTATAAGCATGCTGGTAGGGAAAGCGGGCCACCGTTTTGGTGTTCCCGTGTTATTGCTTTTCCTGGGGGTAGGTATGATTTTCGGGTCCGACGGCTTCGGCCTGGAGTTTGAGAACGTGCAGACCGCGCAGACCATAGGCACTATTTGTTTGTGTATTATCCTCTTCTCGGGTGGGTTAGACACCAAATTCTCGGAGATCAAGCCGGTGTTGTGGCCGGGGGTTGTACTCGCGACCGTGGGTGTGTTATTGACGGCGCTCCTCACCGGGATCTTCACCTACTGGCTCTCGGGCCTGATGTTCCCTTCCATGGGAGTGGGCTTCGCGACCGCGATGTTGCTTGCTTCCACCTTCTCGTCCACCGACTCCGCGTCGGTATTCGCGATATTACGTTCCAAGGGACTGTCGCTAAAGAACAACCTTAGGCCCTTACTGGAGCTCGAAAGTGGGAGTAACGACCCCATGGCCTACATGCTCACGTTGATGTTCATGAGTATAATCCAGTATGGTGGCGACCCCGACTACGGGGCGGTGGCTCTCAACTTCGTGATTCAACTCGTGGTGGGAACCGTTGCCGGCTTCCTCATGGGACGCGGAGCGGTAATCGTTATCAACCGGATAAAGATGGGGAATACCGCGCTGTATCCCATCCTCCTGCTTACCCTTGGCCTGTTTATCTTCGCGGCTACCTATTACCTTAAAGGGAATGGTTACCTCGCGGTTTATATCGCCGGGCTGGTGATCGGGAACCACAAGTTCACCCACAAGCGCACCTCGATGCGATTCATGGATGGTTTCGCGTGGATGAGCCAGATACTGCTATTCCTCACGTTGGGATTGCTCGTGAACCCGAGCGAATTGATACCGGTGCTGGTGCCGGCCCTCCTTATTTCGGTGTTCCTTATCTTCTTGGGGCGCCCCCTCACCGTGTTTCTCACGTTGATTCCTTTCCGGAGAGTCGGTTTTAAAGATAAACTCTATATCTCGTGGGTAGGGTTAAGAGGGGCCGTGCCCATCATCTTCGCCATCCTCCCGCTGGCGGCGGGAATACCCCATTCGCGTTGGGTCTTTAACATCGTGTTCGTGATCACCCTTGTCTCCTTGCTGGTACAGGGAACGTCGCTGCCCATGGTGGCGCGATGGCTGGGCCTGGCCGAGAAGCCAAGCCAAGACAAGGCACTGGTAGATTTTGACGTGGAGTTCGCCGAGGAGATCAAGTCGGCCATGACCGAGATCCTTATCACCGAGAATACGCTGCAGTACGGCAAGAACCTGATCGAGATGCCACTGCCCGAGAAAACGCTGGTGGTAATGGTGAAACGAGGGGAGCAGTACTTCGTGCCGACCGGCCAAACGGAACTGCATGCCGGCGATAAGTTGCTGGTGATTTCCGACGACGAGGACGCGCTCCGAGAGACTTACCAGAACATTGGTATTTCCAACTACTCCTATCAACGGAATACATAAATAGAGCGACACTTCATGAAACAGTTGTAGCTCCTGTGTTTAGCCGTGCGGTCACTGGTCAAAGTCCAGCAAATAAATTAATCGTATGAAACAACAGGGTTTACTTTTCCTCTCTTTCGCGTTGTTACTGGTTGGCGTGCTTTTTACCGTATCGTGTAACTCGTGCCAATCCAATAAAAGCACGGTGATGGCGGAACCTTATGCCCAGCGCTCCCCGGCGTTTAATGCCGACAGCGCGTACGCGTACGTGGAAGCGCAAGTTGCTTTTGGCCCCCGGGTACCCGGGACGGCGGCGCACGCGGCCTGCGGCGATTGGCTGGTGGCCAAGCTGAACGAGTTCGGTGCCGAGGTGGTGGTGCAGAAGGCCGAGGTCACCCATTACGACGGGCGGAGGTTACCCATACGAAACATCATCGGCAGCTACAACCCCGACGCGGAGAAGCGGGTTTTGCTTTTCGCCCACTGGGACTCCCGCCCGTTTGCCGACGAGGAATCGGACGTGCTGAAGCAACAGCAACCCATTGCCGGTGCCGACGATGGCGCGAGCGGGGTAGGGGCACTGCTCGAGATAGCCCGCCAGCTGCAACAACAACCAACCAAGGTGGGGGTAGATATCATCTTCTTCGACTTGGAGGACTGGGGACAACCGTCGTTCAGTAACGAGTGGGTGCAGGGAGACTGGTGGTGCGTGGGCTCCCGGTACTGGTCGGAGCAACCCCATGTCGAGGATTACAAGGCCGCGTACGGTATCCTACTGGATATGGTGGGAGCAGCCGGGGCCACCTTCATGAAGGAGGGGTACTCGGTGCAATACGCTCCCCACGTGGTGGAGCGAGTGTGGAGCACCGCTGCGAAGTTAGGTTACGGCCATTATTTCACCCGGAAGAACGGCGGGTATATCACCGACGACCACCTGCCGGTGAACCAGCACGAGCGGGCTCCCAGCGTCAACATCATCAACCTGAAGAACGATACCCGCACCGGGTTCGCGGCACACTGGCATACCCATCGCGACGACATGCGGAATATCGACCGGAATAGCTTGAAGGCTGCCGGGCAAACCGTGATGGAGGTAATATACACCGAATAAGCAGGAACGTGGACCACCTTCACACGAGTAAACAAGACAAGTAGAAAAAAATGCAAACAATAGACCAAGTACAACAAGAGATTATCGACGAGTTCAGCATATATGGAGACTGGATGGACAAGTACGCCCTCATCATCGAACAAGGAAATGCCCTCGAGCCGCTCGATGAAAAATATAAAACGCCGGAGAATGTCATACAAGGGTGCCAGAGCCGGGTGTGGCTGCAGACCGATTACCGCGACGGGAAGCTTTATTTCCGGGCGGAGAGCGACGCGCTTATCGTGAAAGGGTTACTGGCTCTGGTATTAAAGGTATTCAGCGGGCGCACGCCGGACGAGATTATTGAAACCGACTTGCGTTTCATGAAGGAGATCGGGCTCACCGAGCATCTTTCGCCCACCCGCTCCAACGGGTTGCTCTCGGTGATCAAGCAGATTCGTTTTTACGCGATCGCTTTTAAAGCAAAAGAAGCGAAGAATTAGTTACCGTTTTTACTCATTTCTTCCGAGCGTTTTCGCGCGGCATCAAGTACTCCTTCGAAATGCTTTCCGATCTCGTGCTCGCGGAAATACTCCAATCCCGCTTGGGTGGTACCTCCCTTGCTGGTGACGTTTCGTATCAATTCCTCGATGCTATACTGTTGCTGGTTGGCCGCGAAATAATGGGTGGTACCTCGTGTTAACTCCAACAGTAGCTCGTCCAGCAGCGGGCCGGGAAGGTTAAACTCCTGCATCTTGTCTTTAAATACTTGGATAAAGGCCAAGATAAAGGCAGGGCCGCTCCCGAAGACGGAGGTAAAGAGGTCGAACCCGCTCTCGTCTAACTCCACCACCTTTCCCAGTTTTTCCAGTAAAACGAATATCTCCAGGGCTTTGCTGCTGTCCGGCTGGTTGGTCGCGAAAGCGGTCACCGACTTCCGGTATGCCATGGCCAAGTTAGGCATGATTCGCACTACCCGCTGCTCTTTGCCGAGGTACCGTTCGATGTATGCGATGGTTTTCCCGGCTACCGGCGAGACAATGGTTTTATCTTTTATATCGTGCGTTTTCAGCTGCTCCAGTATACCTTCCAGGTCCTGCGGTTTTACCGTGAGCCAAATCACGTCGGCAAACGCGGCCAAGTCGGCCATCTGCCCGAGATAAGGAACATCCACCTCTTTGTCGCCTTGATCGATGTATGCGAACTCCAGATTTTCTTCTCCTTTTAATCCCCGGTATACCGCGCTGGCCAAGTTACCGAATCCTATAAATCCCAGTTTCACTTTCTAATTAAAAATTAATAATGAACAATGAATAATTTGTTTGCTTCATGGTTGATCTATCGAGGCCTCAGCTTATTGTGACGGGTTCCCGCCTCACTTCTTGCCAAATCGGGTGAACGGGATGCGGTTCCCGAGCGCGTTGATGATGTAGTTGGGCCGTTGACCGTTCACGATCCACATCTCCACCCCGTTCTCCATGCATATCTCTGCCGCGTGGATCTTGGAAGACATCCCCCCGGTGCCCAGCGCGGATTCTTTTTCCTCCACGCACGAGCGCGCGGACTCCACATCGGCCACCTCGCTAATCAGCCGCGCGTCGGGATGCAGGTGAGGGTTCCGGTCGAAGATGCCATCGATATCGGAGACCAGCACCAACAGGTCGGCCTCGGTGATCACTGCCACCAGCGCCGAGAGCTTGTCGTTATCTCCCAGCATGATCTCCTCGATGGAGACCGTGTCGTTCTCGTTCACGATGGGGATATAATCCACCTGCCACAAGCGGCGGATGGTATTGCGGGTATTCTCGTTGGCTACCGGGTTCTCGAAGTCGCGGTAAGTGAGCAATATTTGCGCGATATTGAGCCCGAACGTGGCAAAGATGTTGTCGTACAGTTCCATCAACTTGGTTTGCCCGATGGCTGCGAGCGCCTGCTTGGAATCCACGTGCTTGTTCAAACCGTTGATCTCCACGAACTGCCGTGCCGTGGCAATGGCGCCCGAGGAGACAATCACGATGTCGTACTCTTTTTTCAGTTCAACAATTTGCCGTGCCAAGCTCTCGATCACGGCAAACGAAATCCGGTTGGTACCCGCGGTAAGCGTGGAGGTGCCTATCTTCACGATGAGTTTTTTCTTCATCTTGTTTCCTTTATTCCCTGGTTTGTCCACTCCCGTGCACGAACCATTTATTTGTTACCAGTTCGCCTGCTCCCAGCGGTCCGCGGAAATGGAGTTTTTGCGTGCTGATGGCGATCTCGGCCCCCACGCCAAACTGTCCCCCGTCGGTAAACCGTGAAGAGGCGTTATGGTAGACGGCGGCACAATCCACCTCCCGCATGAACTCGTCGGCTTTCTCGCTATCGTTTGTCACGATCACCGCCGTGTGCCCGCCGGAGTAACGATTGATCATGTCGATGGCATCCTCCATCTCTTCCACCAGCGCGAGGTAAATCTTCGGGGCGAGGTATTCCTCGCAGAGCGTGGCGGCGTCGTTCTCCTCGTTAAGTTGATCGCAGAGCGCGGTAATCTCCTTGTTGCCCCACGCCTCGATCCCTTTCCCCGCGAGTCGCGACACCAGTTCATTCACCTTCTCTTCCAGCCCGGCGAGGTTCTTGTTCAACAACACCTTATCGATCGCGTTGCAGACACTGATCCGTTTCTTCCCGTTCAGCACCAGCTGTACCGCCATCTCGAAATCGACATCGGCGTCGATATAGAGAAAATTATTGCCTCTCCCGCTCACGATTACCGGCACGGTAGCGTTCTCCTCCACGAACTGGATCAACCGTTCGCCCCCGCGGGGGATAATCAGGTCCACGTGGTGGTCGTTCTCCTTGATGAGTTGCTGTGTCTCGGCGTGCGAGAGGCTCAGGTACTCCACCCGGTTCTTGTTGACCCCGTTTTGCAAGAGTGCTTGGTGCCAGAGTTGGGTGAGGAGGGTGTTGGTGTGGAATGCCTCCTTGCCCCCTTTCAGCAAGATGCGGTTTCCCGCCTTGAACGCGGTGGCTCCCGCTTCGATGGTCACGTCGGGTCTCGACTCGTAGATGATGAGGATGGTGCCGAACGGCACGGTGCGGTTCGAGACACGCAGCCCGTCTTCACGTACCATCTCGTAAAGGATTTTTCCCTCCGGGTCTGCTTGGGAAGCCACCTCCTTCAAGGAGCGAATCATCCCGTCTATCTTGTTGTTATCTACCTTCAGCCTGTCCATCATGGATTCGTCCATACCGGGGAACGCTTGCTTGTCGGCCTCGTTCGCCTGCATGATTTTCTCCCTGTTCACCTCCAGCAGCTCCGCGAGGGAGAACAGCACGCTGTCTTTTAATTTGCTATCCATAATCCTGTAAAACGAGTGTGTGAGAAAATAATCCCAACTCTAAAAAAAAGCAACTATTTCGTTAAGCTAAACGAGCAGCACCGAACTTGTTCGAGTGATGCCATAGCGAGAAATAGTCTAACTTTAGTGAACTATTTTGACCCCAAAGTTAGCAAATTATTCCCAAATCATGGGTTTATCTGTTGTTTTATTATTAAGGGAAAGCAGCATCGTTTCTTGTTTTATCCAGATGTTGATTATTCTTCACGGGTAAAAGCCGTGACCAAGCCCGGTGCCGGCAGTGCCAAGTCTGGTACTGGGTCGCACCAGGTCTGGTACTGGGCTGCACCAAGGCTGGTACTGAGTCTGTTCTGGCTTTTACTTGGCTCTAATCTGACTCTAATCTGGCTTTTGCTTGGCTCGTACCTGATTCGTACCCCGTTTATTACCGGCTTATACCTGGCTTATGTCCGGCTTATACTTGGTTTATATCCGGCTTATAGCAACTCCATCTATATATAAGGGATATATATACCGGATAAGAGTGAGATAGGTATTAGTATGGGCTGAGTACCAAGGAAGTAGGCCGGGTGGCCCAAGGAGGGTAGACACGGGGAAAAGTATAATACCGTAAATTAAGTATATAGATTCCCTGTTTTGGAATTTTGTTTTATATTTATCCATGCACGTATCTTTTTATCATATGATTAGTTGTACATTTGGATGCTAACGAGTAAGAGATGTTGAAAATAAAAAATATAATAAGTAGGGTGTCGGAAATGCGATCTTGTTGGCTTTATTTTATTTACATCGTTTGTCTTGCTCTGCCGATTGCTTGCACGGGCAGTCAGAATGAAAACAAGGAGAATGTTCCGTCACTGGAGAACGGCATGCAACCTGGCCATGACGAGCGGGTAGATGCTTACATTAATTCTTTGGATATTCGTATGGAGTTGCAAGATTCCCTATTCAACATCTATCCGGATACCCTGCAAATGAACATAATAAATAATTCGGATTATAAACTCCTCACCGACAACAAATATTCCATGAAATATCTCGAATCTGGAAACTGGAAAAGTATTTCACAGCTGGAGCATATGATTTGGACTGATGTGGAAATACCCGTGGAACCCCAAGCGAGCAGAGTTTTTGATGCTGTTCTGTTTATAAGGAATTTACCCCCAGGAAGATACCGGGTAGAAAAAGAGTTTAGTCTCGTGGTCCCTGCAATCAGGGGAACTACAAATAACATTCGTGTTACTCTAATGGATGAATTTATATTAAATTGAAACCCGAATCTGGATAAATAACAGATTGTATGAAGTATCCTTTTTTACCCCTTCTGGCCGTTTTTATTTTATTACACGGATGTATTTCTTCGGGTGATACCATTTCTCCTGATGAAACCGCAAAGAAGATCTTTACCCGGGCCGAATTGGAAGGCTTCGACCGGATGATTCACTTCGTTGATAGTACCGTGTCGGCAAAGACCGGGCTAACAGGCATCAATGAAAGTTATAACGCTTATATTGACAAGTTGAGTTCCGATGTTTTTAGTGGAGGAAATTTCACCCCATTGGTGAACGATGCGTCAAAATTTCAATTTCTGGAACTAATAGATAACGAGGCTTTTTCGGCCATTTGGGGAAAGCAAACGATACATCTTGACTGGAGTTCGCGACCTATACAAATGCTTTACCTGAATTCTGAAGGAAAATACAAGAGATACTTGCAAAAGGTAGCAGAGTCAGATGAGTGGTATGCCAGAATATATGAGGAAATAGATCGGTCGGGAGATTTCTCTCCAGTAATTATTGCTCGGTTTTTGAAGAATCACCATGAACATGACTTTACCCTTTACAAGCATCGGTTATGGGCTACCGTTTTCCTGCTTAATATTGCTGAACCGCTTGAAGTCTCGGAAAGGTACAAGGAAAACCAAGCCGTGGAGTGATTGTTAAGGGCATCATCGAGGAAACAAAATCTTACGAGAAAGAAAATGACGTGAGTCTATCTTGCCATAGTTTTTCTTGTACATTTAAATTACAAATGTACAAGAAATAGTGAAGTTATTTATTTGATTTTTTCCTGTTAGTTCTTTCTTGTGCTTTTTAATCGTTCAATCGTCATGACTTGAAGTTGCTGAAACACAATAGAAATTTTGGATTTCACGTGATGTTTATTTATATTTGCACGTGTAAATAACAACATGCAGTATGAATACGAAATTGACATTAAATATTGATAAAGGCATCATCGAGGAAGCAAAATCATACGCGAAAGAAAATAACGTGAGTCTATCCAAATTGATTGAGAACTACTTGAACTCGTTAACGAACAAGAGGGATATTGAATCCAAAAAAGTGACTCCTCTCGTGGAAAGCCTCACCGGCGTTATCCCTTCGCTGCAGGATGACGTGCGGGATGATTACAGGAATTACTTGTATGAAAAATATTCCTGATGGAAAAGCTACTAATTGATACCAATATTATCGTTGATCTGTTAACTAAACGGGAAGATTTTCACGTGGAAGCGCAAGAGTTATTCTCTCTCGCTGATGAAGATGGCGTTAAGCTATTCATATCTGCAATGACTTTTGCTACTACTCATTACCTTATCTCTAAGTACTTGAATGAAAACGAAGCCCGGAAAGTGATGATGAGATTCAAATTGCTGGTGAAAATTTTACCGCTTGAAGATGATATTTTAGAGCTCGCGCTGGCATCCGATTTTCGTGATTTTGAAGATGCGATTCAATACTACACGGCCTTGAAAAATAACCTGGATATCATTATCACGAGAAATAAAAAAGATTTTAAAGCGTCCCGAATCCCTGTCCTAACCGCCAGAGAATACTTGATCCGGTAGAAACAACGTCGCTGGTATCGTTCGCTTTTTCAACAAACGAACTATTCTGTTAAGCTATACGAGCAGTACCGAACTTGTTCGAGTAATGCCGTAGCGAAGAATAGTCTAAATTTTATGAACGTATTTTCTGTGTCTTCCCTTTATTGTCGTTGTTCCCTGCGACAGGCTATATCCATTATAACAAAGGGGTAATCGTGTATTCTATTTCTGTCATTCCGGAATTGACAGAATCTGACACCGTGAATCTTAACGGGATTATATTATTATTTTTCACTTCAACGTAATTGATGATCTTTTCAATGTTATCTGCACTTTCGTCTTTTAGCAAAACTCCATCGGGTGAAAAATAGAGATAATTGATATCCATGCTGTTTATAAGTGATACCTCGGATTCCGTGAGGGCCTCTTTTCTACTGGCTTTTCCTATTAGCGCTTTCGCGTCTTGCTCGCTTCCATTCGATTCAACGACAAGAAATGCTGTCCTGCCGTAACTCACGTTACTGATATAGGACAGGTTATCAGCAGTAATAAAATCAGTCTCTTCCGTTATGCCAGATCGATCTAACAGCGAGTAATCTATCGTGAGAGAGAATAAGGTTTGGTTGTAAGAGTAAATCAACCCGATATCCTTGTTCATACTCATGTCCGATGAATTGCTCTCATTCAAGATTTCATCTATTCCAAAACCAAGATTAGCCATGCTCAGGAAGTGTAGGTATTTATACGATCTAAATATTACAGGTGATCCGGTAGAGAAGTATAAATTTTGGTTTGGATTGGCATTAATTATCTGTTCCGCGAGGTTGTTCATTTGAGCCATAGAAGGTGTTTCCCATGTTTCAAGGTAAAATTTCCCGTTTATGATTTCCGAGAAAACAGTAATATCATTAAATATATAATCCTCGAAAGTTTGAAGCTTATCCAGAGACGCGAGTTTATAATTTAGGGTATTACCCAAATAGATATCATCTTTGATCTTTTGATTGATAAAAAAGGAGCCTGCTTTGAAATGATAAGTCCACTTGCCATCCACCTCGGTAGTTGTATAACCGCTTACGCTGGAATTAGGAAAATATTTAAAAGAATAGGGCTCCTTTTCTTCTTCTTCGCCACGCTGGGTGATTTTCAAATAACTCTCGCTATTACCGTCAAATACTTTCAAAAGAACTTCACGGGTTTGCTTGGAGTAATTTGGTTTGGTATTTATTTTTATTGTTTTAAGACGTTGATCGATTTCGAGTTCTAACCAGTCGGGTTGCTTGTCCAGATGAAACAGTTCTTCCGTGTTTACTGTAATTGTTTTGACTGATTCGTCCTGTTTTTCGAATTGTAGTTCGGTCTTGCTCAAAGAAATGTCCTCTTTTTCAGGTATTGGCTCATCTTTCCCGTTGCAGGAAGAGGCGACAAGAAAGATTAACGAGAACGAAAAAAGATGAATGAATACTTTTTTCAAGATAAGTCTTGTCTTAATCATGTTTATCGTAATCGATAATAAATTCATTTTTGCTGATTTGCTTGAAGTTTGGCCCTGTTCATTTAGCTTTTCGAAATAGGACGTTTTCATTCATTCATGACAACATCCGTGGTGCCGTCTGCCTTTTTCACCAAACGAACGTGTTTTCTCATCGCAGGCTTCTTGATAGTATATACCTCTACATCGTTCACGCTCCACGAGATAATGTTGCTGGCGTAATAAAGTCCGCCGTCAACTTTACGGTCTTGGTACTGGAAGGTCACGTCCATCTTATCGGCCACGCCGTTGTGGTACACGTAAAACGTGTAATTACTTTGTCGGGAGTCTCCAAAAGCATAGGTAAAGAACTCGTGCAACCCTTCACTTTCATTGTATATAACATTATTTAATTCGTTATTATACCTTTGATGATAATCATATGCTTCTATAACGGGTTGGGAGTCTAATTGCTCTAAACTGCTAACCGGTAATGTGGTAAGATCCTCGGGGTTGATTAAATCGTTCCCCTCCTCATCCACGTAGAAAAATCGCAAGACATTCCCGGTATGAAATTCACCGCCGTCGGACATGCTGTCGTACCACCTGTTGTTGTCGTCATCATTACAACCCGCGAAGCAGATTGCAAGCAACAGGATTCCCATAAAAATTGAATTTGTAGTTTTCATTTTATTCATGAAGTTATTTCCTGCAAAGTTATTACAATATATTAGCCAACAAAAATTAATGCTTGACAAAAGAGTGATATATATATTAGGGTTTATATAGAATAAGATTTTAGATGTCTGATTATCAGTTACCCCGTTCCTTAATCAATATAATGTCTGTTATATTTTAACCTCGATACGTTTAAATGATTTTTTCAAAGGCGGGTGCTCTACGCAATTGTCGTTACAAGCCACCACGTTCGCGAACCACGACAACGCGTTGCGGGTTATCTCGATTCACGATATAAGCAACGAGTTAGATGCCAAGGAGATTGAATCGCGGCAGAAGCTGATCCGGGTTCTCACGCACGAGATCATGAACTCCATCACTCCCATTACCTCGCTCAGCGAAACCCTGTTGAAGTACTATTCACAAGGCTATCCCCGCCGGTACTAAAACCGGTTGTGCTAAAGAACCTGTTGGAACCTGTTGGTATTGTTGGGAAACGAGCCCGCCTTTCACCGTATCCGGTTTCGTTGGAGGTAGCCCCGACCGACATGCGCGTTGAAGCTGACGAGGGACAATTGTCGCAAGCACTTATAAACCTTGTAAAGAACGCGATGCAAGCGGTAGAAAACGTTACCGAGCCGGAGATAGTGATTTCAGCCTCTCGTTCATCTGCCGGGCATCGCGAGATAAAGATTACCGACAACGGCCCCGGCATCCCGCCCGAGATCATGGATCAGGTTTTTATTCCTTTCTTCACCACCAAGGAGAACGGGTCGGGTATCGGCCTGAGCCTCACCCGTCAGATTATGAGGAATCACGGCGGGATCATTGAAGTGGCTTCCTCCCCGGGCAACACCCGTTTCACCCTCAAGTTTATGTATTCGACATCAAGGGTAACAAATACAGGATTGTCGCTTTGATTTTTTTTCAGACGAGGACTGTTTATATTCGCTTCGTGGGTACACACATGAGTATGATAAAATTGACTGTTCAACCATTTAAGGAGATAAGTTATGAGCAAAATAACGAAAGAACAATATGAATTCGCGTTGGTAAGAATAGAAGAGCTTTTGCCTCTTGTGAATGGTGCTACTCCGGTCACTGATAAAAATATGATAAAATTGACACTCGTGTCGGGTGTTGTTGAAGAATACGAAATAGCGCATTACCCAATCGGGGAGCCAACAATAGGTGCGTTGATAAAAAACGGCCTGGAAGAAAAAGGGATGACGCAAAAAGCACTTGCATCCATACTTCAGGTAAGTCCATCCAGGGTCAATGACTTTATTGTGGGGCGTTCTGAACCGTCTCTGAGAATTGCCAGCCAGATATGTTATATCTTGAATATACCATTGGATGTGGTAACTGATATTTACACCAAAGAGCTTAGAAACAAGCAAATCCTGTATGGTGTGGTCTGATAGATCCTACACCCTTATATTCTGACAAGATATTATTGACCATTGAAGTTGTCACAGCAAATTGAAATGACTCGCTCATGGTTATTGTGTCTGTTATTACCTGACCGTGTATCTTGACACAAGAACCTATCAATGCTCTCATGGATGTGGCTGAATGACTCATGGGATGAAATGCGTGAGCATGAGGGGAATTAAACCCTTTCGAGTATTCCGAGTCCAATTGCCGATGAAAAAAAATGACAGCTATTCCCAATCCTTTAAAGCACTTTTCCAGAACCTTCTCCCGTTTGTAAAACCCTACAAGGGGATGATCGCGGGTACCCTTTTCTTGACACTGATCGGGTCGTTTGCCGCGCAGGTGAACCCCCTCTTGGTGAATGAGACGATTAACCGGGTGGAGGAGTTGCTCCGCCAGCCGGACCCGTTCCAAAACGGGATGCGGCTGTTGTTGATCATATCGGCGATCATGTTAGCCAACGAGCTGCTGAATATCGGAATCCAGTTCGGGCAGAAGTACTTTGGCGAGAAAATTCGCATCCGGGTGGGAAGCGACCTATCGCAGCGAGCGGTGGACAGGATACTGACCTACAAGATGTCGTTCTTCGCCGAGCCCGAGAACCAGACGGGCTATTTAGAGACCCGTATCAACCGCGGGGTAGAGAGCCTGATCCGGTTGGTCCAGAACTTCTTCCTCGATATTCTCCCTCTTTTCTCCACCGCTATTATCGCGCTGGTGGTGATGTTTAACGCCAACGTGTACGTCGGGCTGATGGCTCTCGTTATTATTCCCATCTATTTCTTCGTGAGCCAACGCCAGGCACACCGGCTTAAAGGGTGGCGGAGGGAGTTGCGCGGCCAACGCGAACGTAAGAACCACGGGCTCATTAACATTATCGACTCCATCACCGTGATCAAGAGCTTCGTCCGCGAGAAAATGGAAGGAGAAAAACAGTACGGCGTGCAGATGGAGATGCTGGAGAACCAGTTACAGACTCGGCGGACAAGTTACGTGTTCGAGAGCTTGAAGTCGTTTATCCAGCAAATCGGGGTGGTGCTCATCATTATCCTTACCGTCTTTCTCGTGCTTGACGGGCAGATGGGCATTGGTGCCATCATGATGCATATCATGCTCTTCCGTAACGTGTCGGCTCCCATCAGCCAACTGCACCGGATATATGACCAAGTAAACGACGCGCTCATTTACGCGGATGGCTTCTTCGAGGTGCTTGACAACGACGGGGCGATAGAAATAGGCGGAACCGTGAAAGCGGGGGACGTGCAGGGGCGGTTCGAGGTACACGACGTGAACTTCACCTATCCCAACGGGAAGCAGGCACTCACGGAGGTGAACCTGACCTTGGAGAAAGGAAAGACGACCGCTATCGTGGGGCTAAGCGGTGCCGGGAAGAGCACGCTTATCAACCTACTTAGCAAGTTCTATAAACCGGATAGCGGGATTATTACCCTTGACGGCATCGACTTGGAGAACTACGAGAATGGTTCCCTGCGCGAAAATATCGGGCTGGTATTGCAGAAGAACCATATTTTCAAGGGTACCATCTACGACAATATCTTGTACGGGAAGGTAGAAGCAACCCGCGAAGAGGTAATGGAAGCTTCCAAGAAAGCGTTCCTGCACGATCAGGTACTGCTGTTGCCCGGCGGGTACGAAACCGACGCTTCGAATTTGAGCGGCGGGCAGCAACAGCGGATTGCCATTGCCCGGTTGTTCTTGAAGAACCCGCCCGTGATCTTCCTCGACGAGCCAACCGCCAGCCTCGACGCCATTGCTACCGAACACATCAAAATGAGCCTCGATGCCATCAAGGAGGGGCGCACGGTGGTAATCATCTCGCACTCGCTGTCGCAAATCGTGGATGCCGACGTGATCCACGTGTTGAAAGAGGGTAGGCTGGTGGAGACCGGTTCGCACGAATCCCTCTACAAGCAGAACGGCGAGTACCGGAAGATTTTCGATGCCTCGGCCCGCAGCCTCAACCTCGACAAGATGCTCGACACCATTGCCGTGTAATCGCTGTATAATCGCCATTTAAATGCGGCCCCCGGAGTCATAAACAAGATACCGATTTTTTACTGCTCCTACTACTTCTTTTTTGAAGCTCGTTCTCGTTGTTTTAAATTTAAATCTTATAAATGTTTGCCTAATGGATCCTCTTTTGCTAACCAGAGGATATCATCGTCGAGTTGCAGGGCATATAAAATCCGCAAATAGATGCCAATTTATTATATGATAGGTTGTGGATAAAATATTCCAATAGAACAGATGAGGTTATTTTAGATAGGTTATGCTTAAAATTATGGTTCTCGGTGTATTATCACTCGTTCACGATTTCATAGTTCCCGGTAGACGTGACGGTGTCGGTGCGGTTGTTAATTCTATAAAAATAATTCGTAGAAAACAATGATTTGGCACGATAAAATCCTATTTTTGCTGATACAGGGTAAGCAAAATAAAAGGATATCGTCATGACAGTGAAAGAATTATTATTGGGTTGTGATTTCGACAAAATGGCGGATTGCATCAGAGAAATTTATAATTCGCAATCGGTCATGATGCCCCGCTATAAAGAGGTGTTCGACAAGTTGTGCCATACGGAAGCGGTGGTATCCGAGGGAAAGATACGCATCGGTATGGTAGAACCCGATTGGGAGGATGAAGCTTCTTACATCAGTGTAGATGGCTGTCATGAGGCAAGCATAGAGGAGACCTTGGGAAAAGTGTTACAGGTTGATGTCGATATTTCGCTTGAAGAAACTGCTGCACGTTTTCTTTGGGAGTTCACCTTCTTAGGCTTTTCGGATGAAGAAATTAAGCACAGGTTAGGCATTGGTAGAGAAAAAGGGTACACCCATTTTGGGCGACAAGCTTTTGAACTGGCATTGAGACATTACGAGGGACTGATATATTCAAAAAATGAGAACAGGCGGGATCGTCGCAAGTTTATTATGGAGCATGGCATTGGCTATACCATGGAAACCTGGGACGAAATCAAACTGCATCAAAAACGATGTAATCGAAGTCGTCGTAAACGTAACTATCGACAAGAAAAGAGGATAGCCGAGCTAAAACGAAAAGATAAGATTGAATGGCTGATCCAACGACTCATAGCCAATCCTGCCTCACCGCTATTTTCGCGTAATAACGTAGATTTCCTGTTCTCTACTTCGGAGATTTCGGAAGTCAAGTTTCATTCTTATGCTTATGACATTACCACTCGGGTGGATTATTTGAGAGAGTTGATGGGAAAATATTCTTCTTACGACTTCGGGGGATACGAACAATATCTTATACTTGTTACTACTTCTTCCACCCATCCGCTACGTCCGGAAGAATCTCTTACTTTTATTACCAACGGATTTACGCAAGGGAAAAGCGTACAATGGGGCTACAACTACGACGAAAACCTTGGTGAAGAAATAAAAATATTAATCGTAATGTGCGAGTTCTGATCCTGATAAATAGTATTTCTTTTGAATGGCCTTTCCAAGAGGGTGAAATAGCGGGTTCAAGTAAGTTCCATTATCGTAAATCAGGAACAACGATTTTTCTTTGTTCTCTCAGTTTTTTAGTTTAATTTTAAGTCTCATAAAACGTAAAACAATAGGAACAATGGGAGCCGTACTTGAACGAAAAATAAAACTGGTAAAAGAGATTTTAGATGACAGAACGGATGAGATTATTTTAAATAGTTTGGAAAAACTTTATAACCGTTTGACTTCTCAGCCTCCTTGTGTATATTCCGTCCAAGAATTAGAGCAACGATTAAATGAAGCTGAAGAAGATTTTGAAAAAGGAAAAGGTATTCAGCATACGGATATTAAAAGGAAGTGATCATGATTTATCAATTAGTCTGGTCCCCGAATGCCCTGAAAGACATGGGGGATAAATAGATTTTGTCGTCAATGATGCTTTGCGGCACATTTACCGGTAGGGAATACTTAAAACCGGATGATGAAGCGCGTCCAACCGTCGGGGTGGGTGAGGAGGGAGTACTGGAAGTCGTGCTGGGTGAGTACCTCGCGGGTAAAAAGCAGCCCGATTCCCTGTCCCTGTGGCTTGCTGGAGAAGAAGGGGTTGAATATCTTTTTCTCTACCTCCTTGCTGATCCCTTTGCCATTGTCGGCCACGGTTAACGTTACCGGGCGCGAACGGGTAGTGATGACAATTTCACCGTCCCTTTCGATGCTCTCGGTGGAGTTTTGGATAATGTTGAGCAGCACCTGTTCAAAGAGCGATACATCAAGGGGGATAAGCGGCAACGCTTCGTCGGCTTCAAAAACGAGCCGGATCTCCCGATTGAGGCATAGGGTCTCCATGAAGCGGGTCAGGTTTTTGATCATGCCGTTGAGATCGACCGGAACCGGGTTGGCTTTCGGGATCTTTACTACATTGGCGAAATTGGTGATGAAACGGCTCATCCCGTAACATCGCTCCACGCAGACCTGCATCGCTTGCCGCATATCTTGCACTTCGGGAACAGGTGCCAGTTCTTCTATCACGGTATCGAGGGTGGAGGTGATTCCCGCGGTAGTGTTGTTCACCTCGTGCGATATCATGCGGATTACTTTCTCGTAGGCTTTTTTCTCGGCCCGGCGCACCTCTTCGGTGAGGCTCTCAATGAGATAGAAAGGCCGGGGGAATCCTCTGTCGATAAATGATTCGAGGGTGCATTTATAGACCGTGCCGTTGCTTAATCCCACGGAACGTGTTTCATGCATGGGTACTTCCGAGAGGTCGACCGGTATTGCTCTCCCGATTTCGGTGAGCGATTTGCCTTTTATCGCTTCGGCACTCTCCAAGTGGAGCAACTTGAGGGCTGCCGGGTTGAGGTCGGTTACCCGGTGGTCGTAATCCATCACCACCACTCCCATTGGGGAAGCTTTGATAAGCAAGTCGAGGAACTGGTTTTGCTCCCGTAGCTGGAGCCGCTCGTTCTTTAGCTGCGACATCATCTTGTTGAAAATAAGCACCACCCGGTCGGCCTCGTGTTGGCCCACCTCCCGCAGCTTGGAACTGAAGTCCTGTTCCCGCAGGAGGTCCATCCCGCTGCCGATGGTTTCTAACGGTCGTACCGTCTTGCGGTAAAAAACAACCAGGTAAAGCAGTGCCAGCACGATTAACCCTCCCACGGCAATGTTGATCCATGACATCGAACCCAGGTTTTCGTATAGTGTCAACCCGAAGATCAGTACCAGGATAAATGTCAAGATATAGAAGTAAACCCTTAGTTTCATATGATTAAAATTATTTATTTTCAAAGGTATCATATGGAACTCGCTTTAATCATGTGCTCGCGTTATAATGATTATCATGCTCGTTTCATACGACTTCGTTGTTTTTCATAACCCGTACTTTTCGATTCGGCGATAGAGGGCGGCCCTGCTAATACCCAACGCGCGGGCTACTTTCGAAAGGTTGCCGTTATGTTGCTCGATGGCGTTCCGGATGGTGCGTGCTTCGAGGCTATCCAGCGTCATCAGTTGAGCAGCATCCGAGACCAATGGTTGCATATCCTGCCCGATCGCCAGCTTCCGGAGGTCGTCCGCCTCGATGCGTTTTTTCCCGCTAATCAGCATCGTGCGCTCTACCAAGTTCTTTAACTCCCGGATATTCCCGGGGAAAGGAGACTCCTGCAATAACTCCACGGCATCGGCCGAAAACGAGGTCGCCGGTAGCCCGTTCTGTTTCGATAGGCGGTTGGCAAAGAATCGTGCCAGCAGGGGGACATCTTCTTTTCGTTCCCGAAGGGGAGGCAAATGCACTTGGATAAGGTTGATACGGTAAAAAAGGTCCTCCCTGAATGTTTTTTCACGGACCATAAACGGGAGGTCGGCGTTGGTAGCACTTACCACCCGGACGTCCACCTTCCGCGGGGTACTATCGCCCAACGCCTCGAAGGACTGGTCTTGAAGCACCCTTAGCAGCTTCACTTGGCTCGCGATGTCGAGCTCACCAATTTCGTCAAGGAAGATAGTTCCCTTGTCGGCCAGTTCGAAGCGCCCCACGCGGTCGGCAAAGGCATCGGTAAACGCTCCTTTCCGGTGACCGAACATCTCGCTCTCGAAAAGGCTTTGCGACATGCCTCCCAAGTTTACTTTCACGAAGCGTTCTTTTCTCCGGGAACTGTTCTTGTGAACCGCTTCGGCGATGAGTTCCTTGCCCGTCCCGCTTTCTCCGGTGATGAGTACCGAAGCATTGGTATCCGCGACACGGGCCACGGTGGACAAGACATTTAACAACGCGTCAGACACGCCGATGATGGCCGAGAAGTCATACCGTGCATCCAGTTCCACCCGGGTTGTCGGTAGGTCGGCCGTTTTCTGCTTGTTGCCCAAGTCAAGGGCCGTCTCTATTGACTTCAACAGTTGCCGGTTGTCCCACGGCTTGGTGATAAAATCGAATGCCCCCGACTGCATCCCCCTTACGGCGAGGGCGATGGAACCCCACGCGGTGATCAGGATTACCGGTACGCCGGGACAAAGGACGCGCATCTTTTGCAGGAGCTCCAGTCCCTCTTCCCCTTTGGTGGTCAGCGAGAAATTCATATCCATCAGCATCAGGTCGGGTGCCGTGTGGCGTACCCGCTCCAGTGCCTCGTCGGGCGAAGCCACTGCTTCTGCATCGTACCCCGCCCGTTTTAGCAAGAGCGAGAGCGAAGAGCGTACCGCGGCATCATCATCTATAATCAGTATTGTCTGCATGAGGTTCATTAAAATTAGACTATTCCTCGCCATGGCATAGCTCAAGCAAGCTTGGCTCTGCTCATTTGGCTTAACAGAATAGTTCATTAAATTAGGCTATTTGAGTCGTCTTTGTTCCTTGATTCTCTATTGTCTCATCGGCATAATCAAAGTAAGCATTTACATATCTTTCAGCGACAGTCCCCTGTATTCTACATGATATTTAGGGAACTTGCTGGCTATTTTAAATGATTTTCGTTTCAATACCTCGAGACTGATTTTATCCGGATTTCGTTTTACCTCATAAAATTCCAACCGTTTATCTCGTTCGTTGATAGCAACAATATCAATTTCATTCTCTCCTTTACTATCCCAGTATCCTTGGATATCAGAATACTGTTTTGATTCAATTAATTGCTGCTGGAAATATTTTTCCAGTATTATTCCTGAATAGGTTTCGTAGTCTCGCTCCACGATATCACGGACATAGTCGAAATTTGTAATTTCTATCGCGCTACGGTATTTATAATTGAACCGGAACCAGAAATTGAGAAAATTGTCTTCGATTTTATACCGGTTGTTCCGGCTACCTTCTTTTGCCATAAAAGGGCGAATACGTTTGATAAGGTTGAAATCTTTTTCCAATCGATCTAAATAGCCGCCGACCGAAATATTCAATACGCTCTCCATCGAGCTTCGGTCGTTTTTGGATGAGGCAATCAAGGAAAGAATAGAAAAATAGTTGCCATATTCTTTTCCAAACTCCTCGATTAGCACATCACGCCCTTCGTTCAGAAAAAAAGAGTTCTCCCGGAACATAGTGTTTAATATTGCAGCTTTAGTGAATGCCTCATTTATGACAAGTAGTTCTACGTATTTTGCCACGCCACCTGTTACCATATAAAAAGCGAGCAAATCCTCGTTGCTGTAACCCGGATGGTAATCCGCAAGAATTTCCTTGATGGTTGACAGGGTGAATGGCTTCAGTATAATCTTTGACGTGGCCCTTCCGAACAACGGTTCTTTGGAGTTTTCAAAAATCCGTTTCATCAACGAGTAGATTGAACCGCACAAAATCAAGTTCAATTTACTTTTCTCTTTAGCCGAATCCCAACTATTCTGCATATCACTAAAAACCGATTGATTGATATTGTCGAATTCTTGAAACTCATCAATCACGAGTGTAAAATTGATTTTTTCTGATAATTGCATGATCGCTTGGAACAGGTCGGAAAAGCGTTGGAAACTGCCTAACGAGAAACCCAGTTTTTCCTGAATTTCGCGGGTAAACTCGTCGCACAGCAACGCCTCATTCTTTCTTGCCACAAAGAAATAGAGCATTGGCGTTCGCGTGAACGCGACTTTCAATAAAGTGGTTTTACCAACACGCCGACGCCCCACGACCGTGGTCATCTGTGCTATTGTTGCAGAGCGAGACTCTATTCGCTGCAGCATCTCCAGTTCCGGTTCCCTATCATAAAACTTCATATACTTGCCGTTTAGTGCAACAGCCGTTACTGTAATGGCGGTTGCGCTAACAAAGATAGGCATATAATCAAAACAAACAACAAGATAGGATTAATTAATTAACTGTTCAAATTCGGCATCGAGGCTCGTGTCGCGGACAAAATCGTGCAGCGTGAGGCTTCGTAGCTGGTAGAGATAGTACCAGTAAAGATGCATCTCGGAGACGTAACTGGCCCGGGCATTGTCTTTGGAGAGTTGCGCGTCGTTGAGGTCGAGCGTGTTTATTTTCCCGATCATGAACGATTCCACCGACGTGTTATAGCGCCGTTGCGCGATCTCGTCGGCCTCCCGGGCAATACGAAGCTGCTCCGCTTGGTTCTTGTACTGTTCCACGAGAAGAAAGATATCTTGGTTGAAGTTCATCTGCTCCTGTTTCAGGCGCGAGGCTACCACTTCACGGTTGGATTCTGCCACTTTCACCCGTCCTTTTCGTTTTCCCCAATCCAAGATGGGAATCTTCACGCCCACTTGCACCACCTGGTAATCCATGAGTTTTTGGTAAGCCGAACGGAAAGCTTGATCCTGTCCCGTGTAGCCGACCGAAGCAAACAGGTCGATTTGTCGTTGCGCCCCTTTGGCCTGTGCTACCTCGTAATCGGCCTCCAGTTGTCGTCGGCGGATATTTTGGACGAGAGGGTTATTCTTTTGCGCCTTTTCCAGCACGTCGGGGTAGGTGATCTCGGGATATCGTTCCATCTCCGGGATCACCGGGTCGATGGTGTCGGTTTCGCTCAACCCGAGGAACGACCGCAGTCGAAACATCGCGGCGTCCAGCGCGGATTGCTCTTTCGTGAGGTTTGATTCCGCTTTCAGGGCGGACAGCTTCAGTTGAAGCAGTTCGTTTTCCGATATCTGTCCCATCTGCCGGCGGGCTTCGGCGATCTCGAAGATGCGGTCGGCGTTTTGCTTGTTTTGCTCCGCGATGTTCATGTTCTCCTTCGCCAGCAGCAGTTGGAAGTAATAGGTGATGGTCCGGAGCGTGATCACTTCCGTGCTTTCGAGGTACGCCGCTTTCGCCTCGTTGTAGCGGACCGGTTCGATGCGTCGTCTCCACTTCATGTTGTTCACCCCGAAGATGGGTTGCGAAAGGGTAACCCCCACGGGTACGCTCATGTAATAACGGTTTGCCCCCGCGGTCTTGAGCGGGTCGATAAACTGCATGGAGGTGTTGAGGGAGAGCTTCCCGCCCGTGAGCCAGATATTCTGGTCGATGGATATATCGCCGGTCACCCCGAGCGAGTTGGTACGCACGAATTTATAGGTGCCGTCGTCGCTCTGGTACAGGTTGTAGCTTCTCCGGTAATCGGGGAGCGAGGCGGAGAAATTCACCTCCGGGAGCAAGTCGGCACGATAGGTGCGGTACTCCCAGTAGGATGTTTTCAGCTCGTTAAGGGCCACCGCCGCGTCCACCGATTGCAACCGGGCCATTTCAATGGCTTCGGGGAGCGTCAACACCTGTTGTGCCGACGCCCCCGTTGCCAAGGTCAACAAAAAAAGTAGAGTGTATTGAACTGTTTTTAGCATATTGTCGTAGTCTATCGAAATTCACCTTCTTTATGGACAAAGGGTGTGCCATAAATCTAACGTGTTGTGTATTAGTATGTATTTGAAAATGACTGTCCGAAAACGAACAATCGAGGTTCGAATTCGGACAGTTGGTGTTGGGTTCAGTGCGTGGGATCTCGTTGTGCCGGACTATTGGCTCGCGTCTGCAGCCAAGTCTCGGACAACAGTAAATCCAATTTTAGTAATGAGCAGACATTCCATTGATAATATTATGATTGATTTCATTTTTGGACTGTGGTCTTACATCAGAGGTTGTATGTACTGTCACATCTGTACCTTCTGAAGTAACATATGCGCAATTCGGGGTATTCCCATTCAGCTCATTTGCATTTAAAACAGGTTGGTGAGCCCTAAGGGCTGTCAATGTTTTATGGGTATGTTGAATTCACATGAATCAAGGAAGGAATACCTGCAAGCGGGCATTCTTAGTCGATTAGTAGATTTATTTGTTTTCCAAGCCCGGATTCAAATATCCTATACAGTGTAGAAAGTTGAATATCGCATTTTCCATTTTCTACCCGGGATATATAACTCTTCTTGGTGCCAATTTTTTCAGCAAGTTGTTGTTGTGTCATGTTTGCTTCTTTTCGGGCTTCTTTCAGTATTTCACTGATGACAAAATATTGTGCTCTTTCTTCGAACTCATCCCGTTTTTTCGTGCCGATCTTTCCGTATTTAATGTCTAACAACTCATCAAAGTCCTTAGCACTTCTGATTTCTTCCCTTTTCATTATTTCCCCCTTTTTGAGTTAAAGTATTCTTCTTTTAGCCTCAGCGCCAAATCCAATTCTTTTTTCGGTGTTTTTTGCGTTTTCTTTTGAAATGCATTGAACAGCACTACTAAATTTCCCTTGTCGAAACAACAGAAAATCCTATAAATGTTACTACCAAATTCTATTCGTATCTCATATAATCCCTCTGTTCCTGTCAAATGGTTAAGAAACTTTTTCGGGATGTTACGAACCGTCCGGATAATTTTGAAAACATACTCAATTTTTTCCTGCACCTTTTCATTCTGTTTCAAATAGAAATCAATGAAATAGTGTTCATGAAAAATAATCTTCCTCTGAGTATTCATTGCGCAAAGTTAACTAAAAAGTTATCTGCCTGCAAAATAAATAATGTGATTTTGCCAAACCGTTTTCCACTTTGAAAAATTATCAACACATTGGCAACATTTATCCCAACTTGTCGGGATTCATCTCATTGGCTTACTAGTCTCCTTAGCACATCATTCTCCTTAGCACATTATTCTCCTTAGCACATTATTCTCATTGGCACATTATTCTCATTGGCACATTATTCACATCGGCATATTATTCACATCGGCACATCCTCACATTGGTCACTCATCTCGCAACGCTTCTGCCGGCGGTACTTTCACCGCTTTCCGGGCGGGGAACCAGATGCCGAGGATAATCATGCCGGCCAGGAGCAGGTAGGTAATACCAAAACCGATGAAGTAGCGCCCGGCCGTGAATGGCATCAGGTAGGTATTGATTATTTCTTCCCTGCCGAGGATAAACATAACGATCATGGCCGGGATCATGGCCGTGGTGAGCAGGAGCAATCCCTCGGTATAGTATCTCTTTAATACTTGGACGGGCGTATCGCCTAACGATACCCGCAGGCCTATCTCGCTTCGCCGATGTTGCGTTCGGAACCAGAAGATACCGGTAATGCCCAGCAGGATGTTGACTAGCAGGAAGAGGATGATAAACATCCGCATTTTCAGGTCGTTCACGTTATCCTTCTGGGTCGCTGCCTTGATGGCGGGAATGGATTGGATCACTCCGAGATAATAATTGCCGAGGCGGAGTTGTCGCGACATATCCTGCCGGAAGCGACGAATGAAATCATGATCCTCCTCCGGTTTTACCCGTACGCAGAACTCCAAGCCGCCCACCCATCTCCTTCCGGAAGCGTCTCCGAGGTAATGGGCGCCCATACTTGGGAATACGCGGCGGTGGCCAGCGTGGAGACGTCTTTCACCACGCCGCTGACTATAAACTCCGTGTAATCGATCAGGACGCGTTGCCCCGTGACGGCCGTGGTACCAAACGTCTCGCGGGCTGTTCTCTCGGTGATCACCGCTTTTCGTAACCCCGCGTCCACGTCCGCCTTAGTATAGGGATTGCCGTCGATAAACGTGAAATCGAACACCTCCCAGAACGCCTCGTCGGTAAGCATCTTATCGTAATTCTCCGCCGTGTTTCGCCCCGGCATGGAAACCATGGCCGAGGGGGCGTAGGCCACGATAGTAACCGCTTCGGGCGTTTCGAGCATTTTGAAACAGGCTTTTGCGAACGCGTAGCCCATGGGACCGTTGGAGGAACCCGTGTCCTTCCCACTTTTTTCACGGCTCGACATCCATTTCACGTAGAGTGTCCGGTCGCGGTTGGTTTCGGGCGGGTAGGGGGCGTTCTTTACCTGGTGCGACATTACCATCACCATGATCATGCAAATGGCTAATGCCGTGCCGATAATGGAAATCGTACTCAACACGGGGTTCTCTTTCAGTAACCGCCACGCTTGTTTAAAATATTGTCGAATCATTTTTTTCGTTTAGAATTTCAAGATTTCGGATTCCAGCTTCCAAGATTAATCATCACATCAACTTACGAGATCTGTCGACCATCTAAGAAGCGGATAATGCGGGAAGTCTCTTTGGCCTTGCTTTCATCGTGCGTTACCATCACGATAGTGCGTCCGTCTTCCCGGTTGAGCCGGTGCAGCAGCTCCATCACTTCGGCGCCCATCTTGGAGTCAAGGTTCCCCGTCGGCTCGTCGGCAAGGATAATCGAGGGGTTCCCGATTACGGCGCGG
>WPCG01076324.1_pt1 | contig 126530 bp, 113 predicted proteins | sample 5403311 | NCBI WGS metagenome assembly WPCG01 (sample SAMN12869467, study PRJNA574797) | sludge metagenome | isolation source: wastewater treatment of Control | place: China:Beijing | collected 2019-05-17 | reverse complement strand
GAACAGCCCTTCGTGGTCGCCGTTGCGGCCACGAAGACAATTCGAAGCCGCCGCGAAAGCTATTCCGGAAAACGATGTCATGATGAAATTCGACCTGAACCTCAGTGCTGGCGCGGTGTCGCCGGTTTTTGCATCAGCCTGCTAACAGTGTCCGGCCCGGCCTCGGCGCCTCAGGTGGGTTTTCGTACAGCGGGTGGCGCCTCGGTCTCCTGACGGGTCTGCTCGTCGCTTGAGGCTCACCAGCGTCCTTGCAGCGCCTGGCGCTGTTCACGCAGGAAGGGGCGGTCGATATGCCGGCCCAACTCATCGAGGTCGGCTTCGCCGACCCCCTGGGCGACAAAGTGCGCGCGCCAGCCTTCGATCACTTCGGCTACGCGGCGCGCTTCGTCCCGCGCGGCCTGGGGGCTCAGCCAGTACTGCGCGCAGGCGCTGAGCGCATTGTCGATCGATGACTCGGCGCCGCGTTCGCCCACTTCCATCGCCTGGTAGCCGAGCGACTGCGCGCAGGGCAGGATGTCGAAGGCGGGCGCCAGCGTATAGTGCTGCTCCGGCCCGACCAGCAGGACATGGTTCTTCTCGTGGTCGTCCGTGTTGTCGATCAGGATGTTGAACACGAGGCGCCGGAAGAGCTCGTGCATCTGCTGCCGATGGGTCGCAGTCCTTCCCCGCCGGCGCAGCAGCAGCGCGAGATCGGGGTAGGACAGCTCGACGCCGGCGGCGCGCAGGGCCACCTTGGCCGAGAGCGCGTGCAGGCGCCGGCCGGCGGCACGGTCGAAGCGGCGGATGGCAACCGCCACGTCCCGCCCGAGCACGATCGGGCGCGTCTCGGCGACCTGGATTCCCGCCCTTGCGGCCAGGGTCATCGTCGCATGCTCGATCAGCGGCTCCGCTGGGCGGTCGTCTTCGCCAAACTTGATTACCCATTCCGCGCCCTCCAGCTCGAACAAGGCCTTCGGCCGCGCGCCACCCATGGTCACGCCAGGGGCGAGGAGCCGCTTCTGGCGCTCGTCGACCGCTTCTCGCGCCAGCACCCGGCGGACCACCTCGTGCACCGCCTGCAGATCGCCAAGCCGCGGCAGCGGGCCGATTTCGTGCGGCTGGTAGGCGTCCGCACGGGGCGACACGCCCAATGCACCGAAGCGGTCGTCACCGGCGTAATACAGGTAGTCGAGCACGGACAGGCGCGGTGGCCGGTCGAGCAGGCGGATCACGCGCTCGCCCCAGCGGTCGGGCCGCGCGTCGTCGACGGCGCCGGCGGCGCTGTCCTTGTCGTGGGGAAAGTGCTCGACGTCGGTGAGGGGCAGGTCCTCGCTGAGCGCAAAGCCGTCCTCGAGCCAGGCATCGGCATAGCGCAGCGAGACACCACGGCGGTTCATGACCAGGTTGAGCGTGCCGACCACGCGCGGGGCCGCGGGTTGGCCGAGGTGCCAAAGGTACAGCGTGTCGGGCAGTGCCGGATGCAGGCTCACTGGTCGTCCTCGGCGTTCGGCGCGGGGGGCGGTGTGGTGCGCGACGCGCGCGTCCGCCTGACGCGCAGGCGGCTTGCCTCGCGGACGTCGGATTCGAGCGCGCGCAGGTCCTTGGCCGGGTCGGCCAGCTCGGAAAGCCCGGCCGACAGGCCGATCAGCCACAGCGCGGTGGCGTACACGCCCATGCTCACCGTCGGGTCGCCCTTTTCGAGGCGGATCAAGGTTGGCACCGAAACGCCCAGGCGGCTGGCCCATTGCTTCTGCGACTCCTTGCGCCGCAGGCGCGCCAAGGCGCAGTGCTCGCCGAGTGTCTGCAGCGAGCGGCTCACCTCGGGAGGCAGGGCATCGAGTGCAAGTGAGGACTTCGACATCACATATAGTTCTCTTCAGGGCTACTCGAGAACAAGTATATGTAAGTTATCGGGTCGGCGCACTGAGCCCGGAGGCAGGCTGAGGGTGTCGCCCTGAGGCGGTCTCAGGAGAAGGCCAGCACGCCGGCCAGCACGACACCATGCGCGAGCGCGGCGACGATGGTGCGCTTGATCGCAGGCGTCAGCTCCGACGGGTCGGCGGCGTGCTCGAGCAGGTCGCGCCCGGCGGGGAAGGACAGGGCGACGGTGAGCGCTGCGGCGGCGGTCTTCTGTGGCAGCAGTTCGTTGGCCACCATGGCGATCAGCCAGGCGTAAGCGGCGATGGCGATCAGCAGGTAGCCCCATTTGGCGGTTTGCGGGCCCAGGCGCACGACCAGGGTGCGCTTGGCGCTGGCGGCGTCGCCGTCATGGTCCGGGAACTGGTTGATGAACAGCAGGTTGGCCACCAGCAGGGCGTAGGACAGGCCGGCGAAGACGGGCAGCAGGTCGAAGGCGCCGCGTTGCACGAAGTCGGCACCGACCACGACCAGCAGCCAGCAGGCCACGATGACGACTTCGCCGAAGCCGCGGCACACCAGCTTGAGCGGCGGCGCGGAGTAGGCCCAGCCCAGCGCCAGGCCGGCCATCCCGATCAGCAGCAGGCCCGGCCCGGCCTGCCAGGTCAGCCATAGCCCGCCTGGCACCACTGCTGCAAGCAGGCCATAGCCGAGCAGCGCCGTCTGCCTTGGCGTATGCACGCCGTTCTGGATGAAGCGGCTGCCGCCGGTGAACGGGAAGATCCGGCCGCTGTTGATGTCGTCGGCTCCGCTCAGGGCGTCGTGGTAGTCGTTGATGACGTTGCCGCCGGCATGTGCGAGCAGGGCGAACAGCAGCGTGAGCGCGGCGCTGAGCGGGTCGATGACAAGGCCGCTGGCGTGTGCGCTGGCGATGCCGATGAGGCAGCCGACCAAGGTGACGGCGAGAAAGGCCGGGCGGGTGGCGGCGACCAGGCGCAGGAGCGGATTGCGCAGCCGTTCGGGGCGGGGTTCGGCGGGGTGCTCGATGGCAGTGCTCACAGCAGCACGATGTCGTATTGTTCCTGCGTGTAGCTGGCCTCGGCGTGGAGCGACACCTTCTTGCCGATGAAGTCGGACAGCATCGCCAGCGACTGGCTCTCCTCGTCGAGGAAGAGGTCGATGACATTGGGGGCGGCGAGCACGCGGAACTCCTTGGCGTTGAACTGGCGCGCCTCGCGCAGCAGCTCGCGCAGGATCTCGTAGGCCACGGTGCGTGCGGTCTTCACCTCGCCGCGACCGCTGCAGGTGGGGCAGGGCTCGCACAGCAGGTGGGCGAGGGACTCGCGGGTACGCTTGCGCGTCATTTCGACCAGGCCGAGCGCCGTGAAGCCGTTGATCGTCATCTTCGTGTGGTCGCGCGACAAGGCCTTGCGGAACTCCTCGAGCACCATCTCGCGGTGTTCGGTGTTCTCCATGTCGATGAAGTCGATGATGATGATGCCGCCCAGGTTGCGCAGGCGGAGCTGGCGGGCGATCGCCTGGCTGGCTTCGAGGTTGGTCTTGAAGATGGTGTCGTCGAAATTGCGCGCACCGACGAAACCGCCGGTGTTGACGTCGACGGTGGTCATCGCCTCGGTTTGGTCGATGATCAGGTAGCCGCCGGATTTGAGATCCACCCGGCGGGCGAGCGCCTTCTGGATCTCTTCCTCGACGTTGTAGAGCTCGAACAGCGGGCGTTCGCCGCTGTAGTGCTCGAGCAGCGGCAGCACCTGGGGCGTGTATTCGGCGGCGAAGGTGGCGAGCTTCTGGTAGTTTTCCCGGGAATCGACGCGGATGCGGGTGGTTTCGTCGGTAACGAGGTCACGCAGCGTGCGCTGCCCCAGGCCGAGGTCCTCGTGCAGCAGCTTGGGCGGGAAGATGCCGGCCGTGCTGGCCGAGATCTCGCTCCACAGCTTGCGCAGGTAGGCGATGTCGGCGGCGAGCTCGGCATCCGACGCGGATTCGGCCATCGTGCGCACGATGAAGCCGCCGCGTTCATCCTCGGGCACCAGTGCCGTCAGACGCACGCGCAGGGCTTCGCGTTCGGCCTCGTCCTCGATGCGCTGGGAGATGCCGATGTGCTTTTCCTGGGGCAGGTAGACCAGCAACCGGCCGGCGAGGCTGACCTGCGTTGACAGGCGCGCCCCCTTGGTGCCGATGGGGTCCTTGAGCACCTGCACGAGCAGGTTCTGGCCTTCGGCGAGGATCTTCTCGATCGGGCGGGCGGCTTCGCCGTTCTGGCGTTCGCTCCAGATGTCCGCCACATGCAGGAAGGCGGTGCGCTCGAGGCCGATGTCGATGAAGGCCGACTGCATGCCGGGCAGCACGCGCACCACCTTGCCCAGGTAGAGGTTGCCGACGATGCCGCGGCTGGCGGTGCGCTCGATATGCAGTTCCTGGACGACGCCCTGCTCGACGAGCGCGACGCGGGTTTCCTGCGGGGTGAAGTTGATGAGGAACTCGATGCTCACTGCCGCTCCTCGGTGGCGAAGATGTCGAGCAGCCTGGCGGTCTCGAACAGCGGCAGGCCCATGATGCCGGAGTAGCTGCCATGAATCTCGTCAATGAACACCGCGGCGCGGCCCTGGATGCCGTAGGCGCCGGCCTTGTCCATGGGCTCGCCGCTGGCGACATACTGGCGGATGTCGTTCTCGGAGAGCGTGGTGAAGCTGACCTCGCTCACCGACACCCGGCTGCGCGTGCGTTCGCCGTCGCTGACGGCCAGTGCGGTGAGGACGCGGTGGCGGCGCCCGGACAGGCGGGTGAGGATGGCCTGGGCATCGGCCGCGTCCCTGGGCTTGCCGATGATCTCGCCGTCGAGCTCGAGCGTGGTGTCGGCGGCGAGTACCGGGCGTCGCAACAGCTTGCGCCACAGCACACGGCGCATGCCGGCCTCGGCCTTGGCCAGCGCGATACGTTCGACGTAACGCTCGACCGGCTCTGCAGGCAGGGGCGTTTCGTCCACGTCGGCGTCTTCGCCGCGCTCGCCGTCACGGAAGGTGAGCACGTCGAACTGCACGCCGATCTGGCGCAGCAGGTCGCGGCGGCGGGGGCTCTTGGAGGCGAGGTAGATGCGCGGGTACATGGGCGTCATGCAGTACTCATTCGCGATGATAGGGGTGGTTGCGCAGCACCGTCCATGCGCGATACAGCGCCTCGGCCAGCAGCGGACGCACCAGGGCGTGGGGCAGGGTGAGGCTGGACAGGCGAATGGCTTCGTGTGCGCTCGCCTTGAGGGCGGGGGACAGACCGTCGGGGCCGCCGATGATGAGCGCCACGTCCTGGCCTTCGCCCTGCCAGCTCTCCAGGCGCTGCGCCAGCGCCAGGGTGGAGAGGTCGGCGCCACGCTCGTCGAGGATCACGCGCCGGCAGCGTGCTGGCAGCACGGCTTCGATGCGGGCGGCTTCGGCAGCCATCATGGCGTCGACGGTCTTGCCGCTGGTGCGCGGCTCGGCTTTCACCTCGACAAGCTGCAGCGGCAGTTCGCGCGGCATGCGGCGGGCGAACTCGTCGAAGCCGGCCTGTACCCAGGCCGGCATGCGGTGGCCGACGGCGACGATGCAGAGCTTCACGGCCGCGCGGGCGCCTGGTCAGCGTCCGGCGGCGGCCTGGCGGCCGGCGGGCTTGGTATTCCACAGCTCTTCGAGCTTGTAGTAGCTGCGCACGGCGGGCTGCATCACGTGCACCACGATGCTGCCAAGGTCGACCAGCACCCACTCGCCGGTGTCCTGGCCTTCCATGCTGAGTACCTCGCCGCCGGCCTCCTTGACCTTGTCCTGAACGTTCTGCGCCAGGGCGCGGGTCTGGCGGCCCGATTCGGCGCTGGCGATGACGATGCGATCGAACAGCGGCGTGTGCTTCGAGGTGTCGATGACCTCGATGTCGCGGCCCTTGATGTCCTCGAGGGCGCTGACGACGATGTTTTGCAGGGTGGGAAGGTCCATGGGCTCGGCAGGAATGAAGAGTGGGGGCGAGAAGGGCAAGAAGTGGGGGGCGCGTTCCCGGCAAATGGGAAGGCCCTAGTTCCCGTTGCCCTCGTAAAGATGGTGCGCGGCAATATAGTCGACAACGGAATCCGGCAGCAAATAGCGCACGCTGTGGCCGGTGCGAACCAGATCGCGGATGAGCGAGGCTGAGATGGCGAGCGGGGTCATGTCGAAGGGCACGATGCGGCCGGCGGGCGCTGTGGCGAGGTCGGCCGGGTCGCTGCTGTGGCGGCCCGCGCACGCGGCGGCGAGCTCGGGCGACAGTGTGGCAGGCCAGCGCCGGCCGTGCGGCGCGTAGCCGGGGCGATTGGCGACGGCGATGTGGGCGAGGTCGAAGAGCGCCTGCCAGCGGTGCCAGCCGGGCAAACCTTCGAAGGCGTCGGCGCCGAGAATGAGCACCAGCGGGCGGGCGGGACCGAGTTCGGCGCGCAGGCGCTCGAGGGTGAGCACGGTGTAGCTCTTGCTTGCGGCGCGTACCTCGCTGTCATCGACTTCGAGTGCCGGGTTGCCGGTGCTCGCCAGCCTGGCCATGGCCAGGCGCTGATCCGCACTGCTGCGTGGCTCGCCGCGGTGGGGCGGCTGACCGGCCGGGATCAGGCGCACGGCGGCCAGCCCGAGGGCCTCGCGCGCCTCTTCGGCCAGGCGCAGGTGGCCGAGGTGGATCGGGTCGAAGGTGCCGCCGAGCAGGCCGAGCGGCCCGGCGGTTGCCGGCGGACGCGGCTCAGCCGGCATCGTCGGCGTCCTGCGGGCTGCGGTCGATCACGGGGGGCGCGTCGGGCAGGCCGAAAACGTCGCGGGTGGCGGTGTAGAAGGTGGCGAAGATCACCGGGATGACGATGAGCGGGATCGGCAGCGAGGCCAGCGTGCCAAGCGCGGGCGAGAGCAGCCCAAGTACACCGATGACGATGCCGGGAAGGATGGCGCCGAAAATCGCCACGCCAATGGCGTAGGCCAGGAACGGGCGCCAGTTCTGCAGGCAGGCGTAAAAGCTGAAGAACAAGGCCTTGGCTGGGGACACCTTCCACCAGGCAGCCAGTACCGGCGCGAACCAGTAGGCCATGACGACCGGTGTGGACAGGGTGAGGGCGATGAGCAGCGTGAAGCCGACACCGGCATCTTCGGCAGGCTCCTCGCCGCGCATGAGTGCGAACAGGCTGCCGTCGTCGACCAGCGATACCAGCACGAGTACGAGCAGGGTGGCGACCAGGTAGATGCCGCCGATCGCGATGAGGGACTGCAGGTTGGTCTTGAAGCCGGAGAACAGCACGTCCGGGCCGACCTTGCGACCGCTGTCGATGGCGCGGCAGGCGTTGAGCACCCCGACCGACAGGGCCGGCATGAGCAGCGAGGCGGCGAGCTGGCCCAGCAGCGGGACCAGGCTGAGCACGACGATCGAGAGCAGGTAGCCGAACGTGGCGAAGGTGATGAGCGCCGGATTGCGGCGCCAGAGGACGAGGCCCTCGCGCAGCCAGGACCAGCCGCGCTGCATGGGGAGTCTGTTTGCTTGCATTGATGTTCTTCGTGGGCGTTCAGGGGGGAGGAGGGGCGTCCGGCGTTCGGTCCGCAGATTCGGGGCCATCGGCAGCGATCGGCAGGGACGCCGGGAGCTGTGGTGCGAAGGTTTCCTTCCAGGCGGCATAGAGCGCACATGCAATCACCGGGATCAGCACCAGCATGCCGAGCCCGGCGGGGAGCATCGCCACCCAAAGCAGGACATAGAGCAGCGCGGCGAGGATGAGGAAGGCGAGCAGGTTGTGGATGCAGGCGCGTGCAGACAGGCGCATGGCGTCGAGTGGGGCCATCTCGTGCAGCATCACCAGGGCGGGGGCGAACCACAGCGCCATCATGAGCAGCGCCCACAGCACGGTAAACACCACCACGCCGAGCATCATGCCGCTGCCGGCCATGCCCATGCCTGCCAGGGCACCGACTGCGGCGCCGGTCAGGGCCGCACTGCCGCCGATGGCGGCGGCGATCAAGGCGGCCAGCAGCAGGCCGAGCAGATGGAAGACGCCGACCAGCAGCAGGTTGCCCGCATGGTGGCGAACGCCGTCGAACAGGTGGTCGACGCGCAGCGACTCGCCGCGGTCCAGGGCCTGGGCCCCGGCGATCATGCCGCCTACCAGCACCGGCAGTGCGATCGGCGCCGCAGCCCAGCCGAGGAAGGGCATCAGGCCGAGCGCGGTGAGGATGACGAAGAAGATCAGCGCCTGGATGGCCCACACGCCGGGCGCCTTCATGAACAGGCGCCAGCCCTCGCTGAGCCAGTTGAGGGCGTGGCCGGGGGCGACGTCGCCAGGTGCGGGCGGTGCAGGGTGGGGGCGGCGAGCGTCGGTCATAGCGGCAGCGGCGGGGTGTCCGCGATGCGCAGGCGCAGGATGTCGCGGTATTCGTTGGGGTCCTTCACCAGCACCATCTCGCCTGCGCGTGGCAGGTGGAAGTCGGCTGCGCGCGACAGCCAGAAGCGCAGTGCGGCTGCGCGCAACTGGCCGGGCCAGGCAGCGCGCTCGGCCGCGGTGAACGGACGCTCGGCATGGTAGGCCGCGAGCAGGGCCGTGCAGCGGGTGCCGTCGAGGCCGCCGTCGGGCAGGGAGCACCAGTCGTTGACCGTGACCGCGACGTCGAACAGCAGCGCGTCGTGACCGGCGAAGTAGAAATCGATGACGCCGCCGATGTGCACGCTGCCGTCGGCATCCGTGTCCCATAGCACGTTGTCGCGGAAGAGGTCGGCGTGGATGGCGCCGGCGGGCAGGTTGGCGAGCGCCTGTGCGGACTGGAAGGCGATCTCGGCGTCGAGCAGGGCGCGCTCGTCAGTGGGCAGGAAGTCGCGCACCGCCTGCGCCGTGGCCAGACGCCACTCGGGGCCGCGTGGATTGGGCTGGCGGCGGCCGTAGGACTGGCCGGCGAGGTGGAGTCCGGCAAGCATGGCGCCGACACGGGCGCAGTGCTCGACGCCGGGCGCCATCTCCGAAGCGCCGGACAGGCGCACCACCAGCGCGGCCGGGCGCTCCTGCAGGGTGCCGAGGTATTCGTTGTGCAGGTTGGCGATCGGGCCCGGCACCGGCAGGCCGTGGCGCGCAAGATGGGCCATCAGATGCAGGTAGTAGGGCAGCTCGGCGCGCGACATGCCTTCGAACAGGGTGAGGACGTAGCGGCCGAGCGTGGTGGTGACGAAGAAGTTGCTGTTCTGCACGCCGGCCGAGATGCCCTTGAGTTCCACCAGGCGGCCGATGGCATAGTCCTTGAGCCAGTCGGCGAGCGCGGATTCGGGAACGGGGGTGAAGACGGACATGCGGGCTCCGGTGGGAGGGGGTCAGAGGGCGCCGGGGCTCAGCCGGCGAGTGCGTCGGCCGCACAGGCGGCGGAGCGCACGGCCTGCCAGGCGGCAAGCTTGGCCTCGAAGCTGCGTGCGGCATGCGCCGGGCTGGTCGATGGCAGGCGGGTGAAGCGCAGGGGCTGGCCCGTTGGCGGTCGTTTTACATGACGACGGAAGGCTGCCTCTGCAGCACTGCCATTGAAGAAAACGTGGCCGATGCCTGGGCAGGCCGAGAATACCGCGGTGAAGTCGTTGGCCACGATGCTGTCGCGCGCGATCGCGCTGTCGAGGCTGCCCTCGCGCTGGCACGCGCCGATGACGTCCCACAGGGCCACACCGGCGGCGCACAGGCGTTCGAGGCGTTGCACATACGGCAGCTCGGGGCCGGCACCGAACAATGCGCCCATGATCGGCCAGAACGCGTTGCGGGGGTGCGCATAGTACTGCACGGCGGCCAACGAGGCTTCGCCCGGCATGCTGCCCAGAATGAGTACGCGTGCAGCGCCAGTGTGCTCCGCAGGAAAGCTTCGCACGCGCTGCCCCTGTCCGGGTTCCCGGGTAGGGCGCTCGGGGAGATCGGCCGGGACGTCCGGGGTGGCCCCCGGTGTTCCATGGCGAATCGGCGTTTTCTGCCGACTCGCCGGCGGCACGATCGCGGCGCTCACCAAGACTTGATCACCCACATCGGCACGGCAAGGCCGGGCGCAGCGTCGTCGCGCACCATCTGCCCGTTGCCTTCCTTGTCGATCAGGTAGTAGGGCACGCCGTGCGGCGGGGTTACCTTGACCATGTAGAGCTTGCCGCGGATGCGGTACTCGGCCACGGTGTCCTCGCCGCGCTGGACGATGGTGACTTCGGGTTCGTCGAGCTCGCTCATGCCGGCGGGCATGGGCGGCGGTTCGGGGATGGGCTCGAGGCCCGCGGGTTGCTGGGCGAAGGCGGGTAGGCTGACGGCCAGCAGCAGTGCCAAAAGGGTGCGGCGCATGGTGTTCTCCTGAAGATGCCTCAATTCTAGCCAGAAATGCTCAGGAGCCCCAGACGCTTGCCCGCACCAGACGCCGTCACAGGTTGAGCATCATCTCGCGCTCGGTGGGCAGGGGCTGGAAGCCGCGGCGCTCGTAGTGCTTGAAGATGGCCTCGACGACGTCCTCGGGCTTGTCGATCACCTGGATCAGGTCGAGGTCTTCGCGGTTGATCATGCCTTCGCTGACGAGCCGGTCGCGCAACCAGTCGAGCAGCCCCTGCCAGAAGGGACCGTGCACCAGGATGATCGGGATCTTGCGGCTCTTCCTGGTCTGGATCAGCGTCATCGCCTCGAGCAGTTCGTCCAGCGTGCCGAAACCGCCCGGCATGACGACATAGGCAGTGGCGAACTTCACGAACATGAACTTGCGCGCGAAGAAGTGCTGGAAGGTCTGCGAGATGTCCTGGTAGGGGTTGGCGCTCTGCTCCAGCGGCAGCTGGATGTTGAGGCCCACCGAGGGGCTCTTGCCGAAGTAGGCGCCCTTGTTGGCGGCTTCCATGATGCCCGGGCCGCCGCCCGAGATCACCGCGAAGCCTGAATCCGACAGCAGGCGGGCGATTTTTTCGGTGAGCATGTAGTACAGGTGGTCGGGCGGCGTACGCGCGCTGCCGAAGATCGACACCGCCGGCCGGATCGAGGCCAGGCGTTCGGTCGCCTCGACGAACTCTGCCATAATTCCAAAGATTCGCCAGGACTCGCGCGCGTTGTAGCGTGGCGCGGTACTGTCGGGCGCGCTGCGGGGGAGTTTTTCTTTCGCGGTCATGTTGTTGTTCTCGTTGTGTCTCTCTGGGGTCAGGTCTTGCATTTGCTCGTTCCGGTGAAGCGCGGATGAGCAAATGCAAGACCTGACCCCAACAAGGACAAGGATTTTCCAGAAGATGCCCACCCTGCTGCTCGTCGATGGCTCCAGCTATCTCTACCGTGCTTTCCACGCCTTGCCCGATCTGCGCAACGCTCAGGGCGAGCCTACGGGGGCGATCCGGGGGGTGTTGTCGATGCTAAGGCGGCTGGAGAGCGACTACAAGGCAGAATTTCGCGCCTGCGTGTTCGACGCCAAGGGCAAGACCTTCCGCGACGACTGGTATCCCGAGTACAAATCGCACCGTCCGCCCATGCCCGACGACCTGCGCGCGCAGATCGTGCCGCTGCACGAGGCGGTGCAGGCCGAAGGCTGGCCGCTGCTGGCGGTGGAAGGCGTGGAGGCCGACGACGTCATTGGCACGCTCACCCGTAAGGCGCTCGAGCGCGGTTGGGAGGTGGTGATCTCGACCGGCGACAAGGATCTCACCCAGCTCGTGCGCCCCGGGGTGCAGTGGGTCAACACGATGAGCGAGGAGGTGCTCGACTCTGCGGGCGTGGAGGCCAAGTTCGGCGTGCCGCCCGAGCGCATCGTCGACTACCTGGCGCTGGTCGGCGACACGGTGGACAACGTGCCGGGCGTGGAGAAGTGCGGCCCCAAGACGGCGGTGAAATGGCTGACCGAGTACGGCACCCTCGACAACCTGGTCGCCAACGCCGACAAGGTGGGCGGCAAGGTGGGCGAGAATCTGCGCCGACACCTGGACTTCCTGCCGCTGGGCAAGAAGCTGGTGACGGTGGCGACCGACGTCGAGCTGCCGGTGACGCTCGATGAACTGCCCGCGCGCGCGGACGACAAGGTGGCGCTGCGCGCGCTGTACGAGCGCTTCGAGTTCCGCGGCTGGCTCAAGGATCTGGACGCCGGCGCAGCGAGCGTCGCCGCCTCCAAGGCCGCGACCGAGGCGCGTCGCTTCGATGGTCAGGGAAACAGGGGACAGGCCCCAGGCGATGTCGCCTTCGACCCCTCGCGGCTCGTGCCGCTCCCACGCTCCTCGCACCCGCAAGGCTTTTCCGTAGGAGCGGCGCCAGCCGCGAGCCTTTTCGGCGATGGGCCGGGCGAGGAAAAGCTCGCGGCTGGCGCCGCTCCTACAGGGGGCGGTGCAGCCGGCGTTGCAGGCGCCCACCGCAGCGGCTATGTGACCATCCTCGACTGGCCGGGCTTCGATGCCTGGCTGGCGAAGATCTCCGCCGCCGCGCTCACCGCATTCGACACCGAAACCACCAGCCTCGACCCGATGGCGGCGCAGTTGGTCGGCATGTCCTTCGCGGTCGAGCCGGGCGAGGCGGCCTACCTGCCGCTGGCGCACCGTGCATCCGATGCGCCGGCGCAGCTGCCCTTGAACGAGGTGCTGGACAAGCTCCGTCCCTGGCTGGAGTCGGACCAGCACGCCAAGCTCGGCCAGAACCTCAAGTACGACGCCCATGTGCTCGCCAACCACGGCATCGCGCTGCGCGGCATCGCCCACGACACCCTGCTCGAATCCTACGTGCTGGAGAGCGACAAGCCGCACGACATGGATTCGCTCGCCAAGCGCCACCTCGGCCTGGCCACCATTCCCTACACCGAGGTCTGCGGCAAGGGCGCCAAGCAGATCGGCTTCGACGAGGTCGCCATCGACCGCGCCACCGAATACGCCGCCGAAGATGCCGACGTCACCCTGCGCCTGCACCGGCACCTGCACCCGCAGCTGCAAGGGACGGCGGCGCTCGATGCCCTCTACCGCGACATCGAGATGCCGGTGCTCGGCGTGCTGCAGCGCATGGAGCGCACCGGGGTGCTGATCGACCCCTTCCTGCTCAGCCAGCATTCCGAGGAACTCGGCCGCCGCCTGCACGATCTGGAGCGCGAAGCCCACGACCTCGCCGGCCAGCCCTTCAACCTCGGCTCGCCGAAGCAGCTCGGCGAGATCCTGTTCGGCAAGCTCGGCCTGCCGGTGGTCAAGAAGACCGCCACCGGCCAGCCCTCCACCGACGAGGAAGTACTCGAGAAGCTCGCCGAGGATTACCCCCTGCCCAAGCTGCTGCTCGAGCACCGTAGCCTGGCCAAGCTGAAGAGCACCTACGCCGACAAGCTGCCGCGCATGGTCAATCCGAAGACCGGTCGGGTGCACACCAGCTTCTCGCAGGCCACCGCCGTCACCGGCCGGCTGTCGAGCTCCGAGCCCAACCTGCAGAACATCCCGATCCGCACGCCGGAGGGCCGCCGCATCCGCGCTGCCTTCATTGCGCCGCGTGAGCACCTCATCGTGTCGGCCGACTACTCGCAGATCGAACTGCGCATCATGGCCCACCTGTCGGACGACGCCCGCTTGCTCGAAGCGTTCGCCCAAGGCGAGGACGTGCACCGCGCCACCGCCGGCGAGGTTTTCGGCGTGGCACCGGCCGAGGTGACCAGCGAGCAGCGCCGCTACGCCAAGGTGATCAACTTCGGCCTCATCTACGGCATGAGCGCGCACGGCCTGGCCAAGAACCTGGGCATCGAGCGCGCCGCTGCGCAGAGCTGGATCGACCGCTACTTCGCGCGCTACCCCGGCGTCGCGGCCTACATGGACCGCACCCGCGCCGAGGCGCGCGAGCAAGGCTATGTCGAGACCGTGTTCGGCCGCCGACTGTACCTGCCCGACATCCGCGCCAGCCAGGCCGGCCGCCGCGCCGGCGCGGAGCGTGCGGCGATCAACGCGCCGATGCAGGGCACGGCCGCCGACCTGATCAAGAAGGCGATGATCGCCACCGACGCCTGGCTGGCCGCGTCGGGGCTGAAGTCCAGGCTGGTGCTGCAGGTGCACGACGAACTGGTGCTGGAAGTGCCGAAACCCGAGCTCGACACGATTCGCACCGAACTGCCGAAGCTGATGGGCGGTGTCGCCGAGCTCAAGGTGCCGTTGCTGGTCGAGGTGGGGGCGGGCGACAACTGGGACGAAGCGCACTGATGGCGGCGGACACCGCTGCCGAGCGCTTCCTGGCCGAGGCGCTGGCGCGCCAGGTGCATAACGTTGGCGCCCACGACTTTGGCGGCGAGCGCGTGTGGGTGAAAAAGGCGGGCCCTCGCAACCCGCGCTGGCGCTACATGCTGATGGGCTTGCTGTCGCGCGCGCTCGGTCTCGGGGTGCTCAGCCCGGTACCCAACTTTGGCGGTGCCGACGCCATCAATACCGAGGTGCGCCGCCTGCAGACCCTGGCTGCGCAGGGCGTGTTCGTGCCTGAGGTGCTGGCCTGGAGTGATACCGGCCTGATGCTCAAGGACCTGGGCAGCACGGGCGAGCCGGGTCTGAGCCTGCAACAGGAAATGGCCACCGCCAAGGACGTATCCGCCTGCCTCGCCCTGTTCGACGAGGGCCTCGCCGCGCTGGCCGACCTCCATCGCCGCGGCGGCTACCTGAGCCAGGGCTTTGCCCGCAATATGGTGCGCGCCGCAGACGGCCGCATCGCCTTCATCGATTTCGAGGACGACCCCGGCCGTGCGCTCGGGCTCGCCCAGTGCCAGGCGCGTGACTGGCTGTGCTACCTGCACTCGACCGCGCTCATCCTCGACCAGCGCGAACTGCTTGAGGCCGCCGCCCCCAAGGTGCGCGCTGCCCTCGCCGCGGTAGATACCGATATCCGCGCCCAGGTACTGCGCACGGCGGGCCGTCTGGCCTGGCTGCGCCATCTGCCGCGTGGGCGCCGCTTCGGCCGCGACGGTCAGCGCCTGCGTGCGGTGGCCTGGCTGTTGCAGGGCCTGTCGCGCTGACGCCACGAGCACGGCGTCGGCTTGGCATATCATTGGCCGCCATGAGCCCAGCCCCTTCCAGTACCGAGCCCACGCCCGCGCCCGAGGCGGTGCCCGCATCCGCGCCTGCGAGCAGCCTCACGATCTACACCCGCCTGCTTGGCTATACCAAGCCCTACCTCGGCTACTTCCTGCTCAGCATCCTTGGCTTCGCCATCGCCGGCGGCGGCAAGGCGGGCCTGGCAGCGGTGTTCAAGTTCTTCGTCGATGGGCTGGCCACGCCCGATGCCCCGGCCACCACCGGCATCGGCTGGCTCGATGCGCTCGACATCGTGTACGCGATCCCGGTCATGGTGATGCTGATCGCGCTCTGGCAAGGGGTGGGTACCTTCCTGGGCAACTACGCCATCTCCAAGGTGTCGCTCGGGCTGGTGCACGACCTGCGCACCCAGCTCTTCGAGAGCTTCCTGGTGCTGCCCAACCGCTTCTACGACGCGCAGAACTCCGGCCACCTGGTCTCCAAGCTCACCTACAACGTCACGATGGTCACCGGTGCCGCGACCGACGCGGTGAAGACGCTGTTCCGCGAGGGCCTCACCGTCATCGCGCTGCTGGGCTACCTGCTGTGGATGAACTGGCAGCTCACCCTGACCCTGCTCGTGGTGCTGCCCATCATCGGCTGGCTGGTGTCGAACGCCAGCCGCAAGTTCCGCCGCCTGTCCAAGAACATCCAGACCGCCATGGGCGAGGTCACCCATGTGGCCTCCGAAACCATCCAGGGCTACCGCGTGGTACGTAGCTTCGGCGGCGCGGACTACGAGCGCGGTCGCTTCGTGCATGCCAGCCTGGACAACACCAAGCGCCAGCTCAAGATGGTGCGCACCGAGGAGGTTTTCTCGGCGCTGATGAACCTCATCATCTATACCGCCATGGGCGTTCTGCTGTTCATGGTGCTGAAGGTGCGGGGCGACGCCACCGCGGGCGACGTCGTCGCCTTCATGACTGCCGCCGGCCTGTTGCCGCGCGCCATCCGCCAACTGGGTGAGGTCAGCTCCAAGATCCAGCGCGGCGTGGCCGCAGCCGACAGCATCTTCGAGCAACTCGACGAAGCGCCGGAGCCCGATGGCGGCAGCGTCGAGCGCGAACACATCAGCGGTCGCGTCGAGGCCCAGGGCCTGGGCTTCACCTATCCCGGTGCGGAAGGGCGTGCATTGCAAGGCATCGACTTCAAGGCCGAGCCGGGGCAGATGATCGCCCTGGTGGGCAAGTCGGGCAGTGGCAAGTCCACCCTCGCCAACCTCATCCCGCGCTTCTACCAGCACGACGAAGGCCGGCTGCTGGTCGACGGCGTGGCAGTGGAGGACTACACGCTCGCCAACCTACGCCGTCACATCGCGCTCGTCACCCAGCAGGTCACGCTGTTCAACGGTACGGTGGCCGAGAACATCGCCTACGGCGAGCTTGCCGCTGCCAGCCGCGAAGAGATCGTTGCCGCCGCCGAGGCCGCCAACGCGCGCGAGTTCATTGACCGCTTGCCCCAGGGCTTCGACACCGAGATCGGCGAGAACGGCGTGCTGCTCTCGGGCGGCCAGCGCCAGCGCCTGGCGATTGCGCGCGCCTTGTTGAAGAACGCGCCGATCCTGATCCTCGACGAGGCGACCTCCGCGCTCGACACCGAGTCCGAGCGCCTGATCCAGGCAGCGATCGAGCGCCTGATGGAAGGCCGCACGACCATCGTCATCGCCCACCGCCTATCGACGATCGAGAAGGCGGACCAGATCCTGGTGATGGAGGCCGGGCGCATCGTGGAGCGGGGGACGCACGCGGAGCTGGTGGCGCGGGGTGGGGTGTATGCGCGGCTGCAGGCGATCGGGGAGGAACCGGATACTGTGCGCTGAGGCTGTCATCGAGATTGTGATGCGCTCGAGTGCTGGGCCCGAGGTTGCTGTTCTGGGTCGAGCACCTTTCTCAGTACGCGTTCGGATTCACGAAGCCCTTCAAGATCGTCAGTAGGATGATCTTCAGGTCAAGCCACAGCGACCAGTTGTCGATGTACCAAAGGTCGTGCTCTACGCGTGCCTGCATCTTTTCGAGCGTGTCCGTCTCACCGCGCAATCCATTGACCTGTGCCCAGCCGGTGATGCCTGGCTTGACTTGGTGACGCTGCATGTAGGACTCGACGAGGTCCTTGTAGTACTCGTTGTGGGCAAGCGCGTGCGGGCGTGGCCCGACGATGGACATGCGGCCTTGCAGCACATTGAAAAACTGCGGTAGCTCGTCGAGGCTTGTGCGCCGCAGAAAGGCCCCGATGGGCGTGATACGGATATCGTCCTTAGTGGCCTGGGTGACCTGTCCCCCGCTCTCCCGGTGAACGACCATTGAGCGAAACTTATAAACCTTGAAGTTCTTGCCATTGATTCCCGTGCGGTATTGCTTGAACAGCACAGGTCCTGGTGATGTGAGCTTGATGGCCGTTGCGATTACGGCGCATAGCGGCAGGATCATCAGGAAGATCAGACCACCTATGATGAGGTCCTCCGCGCGTTTGACGATACGAGCGGGGCCATCCATCGGCGTGACACTGAGATCGATCGAGTAGAAACCCGCGACACGGCTCACTTGGTGGTTGAGAAGAGGAAGGTCGTTCAGCTGGGGCATGAAGCGCACCGAAACCACGTGGTGCCGCAGCGCATATACGGCGGCCTGGATCTGCGCGCCTTCATTCAGGGGCAGCATCAGCCAGACTTCATGCGCTCGAGTGCCTTCCACTGCCGCAGCCAACTCCTCCAGCCATTCGGGCGATGAGCTGCAAGAGACGGCTCGCGAAACGGTATAGCCCTGCTCGCGAAGTGCTGGCTCAGGCGGCAACGTCGAACTGCGAACGCCGGCGGGTGTTACAACGACCAGCTGTTTCAGGTTTCGTCCCGAGCGACGGGCTCGGCGCAAGGCCACGAACGCGCAGATACGCAGGCCAATGCCGAGCCCCACGCTTAACGTGACCGTGTAAGCGAACCAGAGCCGTGAATAGTCCTCTGATACCTTCAACAAGAAGCCGAGCATTGTCAGTGCGGTGGCAGCGAGGAGCCAGCCACTGACGGAGCGCGCGGCCCGTCGTGCGAACGACTGGCCGCGCCACGAGCTGTAGGCGCCTACCAGGAACAGCATAAGTACCGCCAAGCTGGCCCACAGGATCGCGCCAGCCACGTAGAGCGGGCTGAGTTCTGTATTGTTGAACCGCAGGTAGAAGGCTAGATACGCCGCCAGCACAGCCGCACCTGCGTCGACCAGCGCAGCGGCCAGCGCAACGGGGTAGCGCTCGGCAAAGGTTGGAGAGTAGTTTATGGAGTAAGGCATGGTTACCCGGCCTGCCGTGTCGTCAGCGCGGCAGGCAAAGAAAGTCAGTTGTCGGGGATCAGAAACTCTTCACGGCGACGCCCTGATTCGACCGCGTTCCGTTGCTGAGGGCACCTTCCGAACAGTGCCAAAAATCGGGGTGAAGTGTCGAACCCCAGAGGGGGCTCACCCAGGCAACGAGCAACACGCACAAAAAATGCCCTCAGCCCGACTGGTAGAGCGCCTGCGGCGACAGGCCCTCGCGCTCGGCATAACCCTTCTTGGTCATCCCCTTGGCTTCGATCGCCGATAGATGCGACAACTAGGCTTTGATGCGCTCCAACATGCTCGTAATCCCAGAGAAACGGAAGCCGAAGCATGTGGGCTCACACGGAGCTACGTAAGGATGGGGGTGACGGAGCGCTTGCGGAGCACTGACGCGTGACTTGTTGATTTGAGCATTGTCTGGTGTGGTTGACTAGCTTCGGGGAGGCGCATAAAAAAAAGAGCATTATCCAGAAAATACGTTCTACTTCGATGCGGATGAGCATGCTTGCTGTGAGGAAGCCAGAAACCGCCATCAGAGGATACGGGTTTCCTCTTCTAAATTCCTTAAGGCTAGAGTGCGTGATCACCAAAATAAGCGTCAGCCAAAGCGCTAATCCGAGCGCGCCCTGCTCTGTCAAAATTCCTAATGGAGTGTTGTGGATAATAATTTCATTAATATAAACAAATGGTCCTCGCCCAAAAATTAACTCCTCTATTGAGGATTTTGATAGTATGTCGAGTGATCCCAGTATTTGTTCCCATCGGGAGTAAGCTTGGATGAAGTCCTGTTCATCGGCAACAGAAAATCTTCCGAGGAATAAGTTGAATATGTCGCCCAAAAAAAATGGGGTGACTGCAATGGTCGCCATGCCTGCCAAGGCTAATTTTCTCAGGTTTTGAATCGAAGTGAATCCGTAACAAGCGAGAACTATGGCTAATGCAATGAATGCGCCACGTGAAAAGGTGAAAAGAATGCCTAGGGTGCAGGCTAAAAGCGCAGCCTGGGCCACGCGGCGCGGAATTTGTTCATATGCGGCCATTGCCCAAGCGATGGTTAAGCCAAGCACTAAAAGAGAAGCCGAGTAATTTTTTTCCCCGAAACCTTCGCCTGCGCGAATGAAAGCTCCGATTTCATGTAGAAAATTAATCGTAGGAATCCACGGCGGCTTATACCCGGTCACCGACTGCCAAACAAGGAATGCGCCGAATCCTGTCATGCCGAATGTGATCCAAGACAGAATAATTCGATACTCTCGTGCGGACCTAAAGATCATTAGAGCAAGGGCTACACTTCCACCTTGGACCAAGAAGCCCCAGCTTTCCTGCCGCACACCCCATGTCATTGCGGATAGTGCGGTGTAAGCAAGATAAATGCCGCTTGCTAATACGGCCTGCGGAAAATATACTTTAATGCTGCTCTGATAGGCAAATAGGCTCAGTAGCATTGAGGCTATAATAATGACGTAAATGAGGCTGGGGGTGTCGGGGCGATTCAGTGCGACGTTGAGATAGGGGGAGCACAGATTGATGAACCACAATAGGCCAAAAAGATGAGCGCTGAGAGGGCGGCTGAACTGTGCAGAAGTAATATTCGATTTCACGGAATTAGCCCTTCAGGCAATTTCACGCGAATGCTGGTGCTAAAGGCAAGAGGTTCTGTGATGGTCTGCTCACGATAGTCGGCAGAGCGAAGAATCCGGTAAAAAGGTGAGCGTGCGTTGGTTTCAGTCGAGACATCCTGATCACCTTCATAAATCGGTCGATTTAGGATCTCCCTCCCAAAAAGCCAGAGGCGGCGGAAGCCTTCCCCCCTTGCCGACCGGATACGAGCATGGAGCCGCCACCCGTCTGGTTCGTCGGCAATATAGGGAACCCAGGAGAAGTCGTCCGGCATTGCATGTATGTTACAAAGGGCGGCATAGTGAGATCCATGCGCCCCCCACTCAACGGCGCACTCGTCATGCGGTAGGTCAAGATAGGCCCCTGTGCCCACATGGCTTACTTCGGGTAGGTTCGGTCGGAGGAGGCGGCCGGGTGGGCAGAGCAGCCGGCACCCGAGGACCATGTCGAAGATTCGGGAACCGGCCGCGGCCACCATTTCAGCGTGGCCTAATGCCTCGCGACCTTGGAGTCGGACAGAGAGCTTGGCTGCAACGTCAAAGCGCGGCCCAACAAGTCGCCCTTCCCATTGGACGGCGCCGCCACCCATGAGTTGGACCCGTGTGTCGAGAGCCGAGCCGACCTCGAAATGCCAGCTAACGAAGTTGAGCATCTCCTCATTTGTCATGCCAAGGCATCCTTCAAGACTTTCCTAAAGTACTCAATCCGCTCCGCTGCCCAAGCGTCCTGTGTTGTACCTTCTGGCCGGGCTACTGCTTCGCAGAGCGCGGATGCGAACTCCTCTGGCCGGTCTGCGATGTGCACCCGCGATGGCGCCCCATCGATACCGCGCAAGGCATGATTAGTTGCAACAACAGGCCGGCCGATAGCTATCGCATCCAGCGTCTTTATCTGGATTCCGTCTCCAGCAACAGAGGGTACAGCGATACAGCGTGCTTTGCCTAGAAACTCTGCGGCATTAGCTACGCGACCGAAAATTGATAGATTCGAAAAACGGTCGTTTAGATCCTCCGCGCCAATGCCGGCAACGGCAATCTTTACATTTGAGGGCAGGAGCGGAAGGATCTTGTTGCAGAACCAGTCCAGGCCAGCACGATTTGGTCCCCAACTCCAGGTTCCAAGCAGGCCGACATCGTATTCTGACTTGCCGGGCCGAAACCCCTCAGGTAGTGGCATTGGGGGGATGGGGAGGACAGTAGGGGAGGCTGCACCCAACTCTCTAAAGTAATTGGCGTTTTCTTGAGTGAGTGTCCAGAGGGATTGACTTGTGCGGGCCAGAGTCCTTTCGCTGTGATGTATGAGGCGCGCTTCGCGCTTGAAAGCGAGGCGGCGAAGCACGTTACCGCTTGTGGCCTGCTTTGTGTAAAGCTGAGCCTCGCTGTTGTGGGAAAGATGGACGACAAACTCTTTGGAAAGCATTGGTAAGAGCCAGCCAGTCTGTGCATGATCAAGGATCACGCGATCCCAGCGCCGCTCTCTGAGCATGTCTGCTAGTGCTTCGCAATACGTGCGGCTTTTGTATTTCTCGATCGAATATGCACAGCCGCGCAGAAACGCGCGAGCGAACCACAAGGCTGCGTGGAGGGGGGCATTGTGCGTTTCGATATGGCGGCGTTCGGTGAGCATCTCACCTTCGGTCGGTTGATAGTCGGGCCGTCCGTAGCCCAAAACTAGAACTGAGTGCCCGAGGTCGCGTAGGGCAGCGATCACTTGCGAAGTGACCACCTCCCCACCCGAGCGACTACCCTGTGCGCCCGGTAGAACAGTCGTGAGGAAGAGAATAGAAAGGGGAGTCATATACTTTTCGATTCGGTAACGATCCGCTGGCGCGCCTGAAGTATGAGCAGTACCGTAAGGAGCGCATGGCCGGCGGTGGTAGCAGCGGCGACACCAAGCACGCTCTTATGCAGAGGGAGAGCGATAAGAATGAAGATCAAGGTCGCCGGCAGGAACACATGTAGGCTCAAGAAACGGACGTCGCGAAGTGCGTTCAACAAGGCAAATTCGAACCGGAAGGAAGTGAACAGGGCAAGGCCCGACCCAATCAACCAGAGGGTTGATGCAATACTGGGGGCGAACCATGCGAAAAGAGCTGTAGCCGCAATCATCAGCAAGCCGGTGCCACGGTAGATGAGGCGATAGAGGCGAAAGCCTGAGGTAACAGTTTTGAGACGAGCGTAGTCTCGCACGACGACGGACTGGAGGATCGTTAAAGGTTGGACGAATAGATTCAGCACTCGCACCACGTAGGCAAGTTGGCCCGTTGCAGCGGGCGGCAGCGTTGGGCTTGTGCCAGCAAAGAAGATTGGAGCCTGTGCCATAAACATCAGGAGAAAGCCATTCGCTTGTGTCCACAGGCTGTAGCGTTTCAATGTAATCAATCCTGCAATCAAGCTGCGCCGTCCGACGCGCGGGAGCGGTAATGCCACAATGCACGCAAGAAGGGTCGGCGCGCTGAGCACCAGTAAAATTTCACCGATACCCACTTCGGCTAGTGCGTCGAATGCGAGTCCTGCCGATAGTGCGCCAATACGCAGGACGACACCCCATCTCGCCCAAACGATCAAGTGGCCGGTGGCGAAGCGATTTGTACCACAAGCCGCCCATAACGTTTCAGCAGCTGCAAAAGCCGTACTTCCAGCTAGAGTCCACAGTGCGGCCCCTGGAGGCGCCTTGTCGATCAAAGTTCCTGCAAGGAAAAGTGCAATGATCAGAGTAACGCTGACTCCTATTAGCGTCTTACCCCAAAGCCAAGGAGTGAATAGGTTGATGCGTCGTTTCGCCCGAGCCGTTGTGCTCGCTAGTAACACGTAGCCGGAAGGATCGGGTATGAACGAGTTCAGAAGCCCAAAGGTGGTGATTGTCCAAGCGGCTAGCGCGTAGGACTCCGGACCAAAGCGCCAGATGAGCCAAGTGTGCACAAGAAAGCCAAAGCCCCGAGGAGCTAATGCGTCGACGAATCGCCATGCCGTTTCGTGCTGCCACAGACGGCTGAACGTCATCGCAAGGGACATCTCACCCTCGCTTCACCAAAAATGCGAAAAGAATTGCCACGCCAAGCCGGCGCGTCTGGCCGCGACCAACTCCAAGCCGCTGTCTCTAGCGGACCCTCGGTTTTCGGCGCGGGGACACCCTCTTTGATCCAGATAATAGGGGACTGCAGGACGGACATGGGCGGAGCCTCCATCCACAGATTCTCTCCGTCACAACGAAAATGCAGGCGTCCAAAGCGAAAGCCTGCCTCTGTCAACCGTTCCGGTAAGAGATTCTCAGCATAACGTGGCCTACGCAGCATGTTGCGCAATGCCTCGCGGAATTCCTTCTTACGCCCCTTGTCCTCGGGAGGTAAGAGGGGGGGGGCCGAGATGGCAGCGAGCGGTCCTTCGCCATCGGCGATTAGGCACCCGCCTGAGAAATCGAGCGGATGGCGCACGAGCGAGGCTGGAGCTATGGTGGTTGCACTGCGCGAGATGCCTGCTGTCCAGAGCTTGGCGAACGCGCGATAGTCTTCGGGCGTGTTGTAGCCGTGGAGCAACGCGTCGCGAAATGGCCCCGTCCAGCTTGCACTCAGTGCGCCGTCGGGCTGTTCGGGATCGAGTCGATCATGGACATGTGCAATGTAGCTTTCGGGTTGTGTAAGCCCCCAGTCTTGAGCCAAGGCGCAGGCTGCCGCTAATGAGGCATATCCGAATAGCTGGAACCGCCCCCTACCGAGGGGGCACGGGTCACCATATCGACGCCAGACCGAATGCAGCCATGCAAACGCGTTCTCGATGATCCGGTGTAGCTCTATGTCTTGTCGGTCCCCCCAGCGCAATAGTAGGAGAAGCATATACGCGTGATACTGCGTACTTATCCCCTCTGGGCCATCGGGGAGCGCACCATCAGTTTGAGGTATAAGACCGATGGTGATGAGATCACGCGCTGTCACACGGCGCCCGTCAAGTCGCGCCTCCGCAACGGCACGCATCAGCCTGAAATTCATGGATTCATGACGCGTGTGCCAGAAAGACTGCATCGCAACGAGACGATCCCGGATCTGCGTTGCGAGCGCGTCTGCCATGTCGAAACGGTGGAGTAGTGCGATTGCGACGAACTCCCAATGGCGGTTACGGCCGACATCGGCTTGCTGTGCAGCGCAAAAACGCTCCCACACATGTGCATCCGGGAGCACGGCCGCGTTTAGAAGCTCATAGGCTTCAGCGTAATGCCCTCGACTCATCTCATTGCCTCCGCTTCCTGCAGTAGGGCAATTAGTTGGGCTCCGGTCTTGCGGATGTCGTGATGCCGTTCGGCAATCTCGCGCATGCGTTTGCGCCACTGGCCCCGTCGGCCGAGTGCAGCGTCGATTTTTGCTGGAGCCAGCGTCAGATCATGGCGGGGCAGGAGCAGTTCGTCGAGTTCAGGATGATCCTCGGCGAGTTCAATGATGTGTCCTACCTTTGTTGCGATGACTGGAATGCCACGTGCCGCAGCCTCGATCCATAGCAGCGAGCACCCTTCGTATCGGCTAGGCATGTAGACGCAATCCACAGCTGACCAAATGTCCTGCGGAATACCTTGAGGGAAAGAGCGAATAAGGATGTCGTCACGGCCGGAACAGTGCATAGCAAAGCGATAAGCTTCTTCCTCACCAGGAATACAGATGAGATAATGTCGGCCGTCTTGTCGCGGCAGATCCAGAACAGATTCAAGTCGCTTCTCTAACGACCAGCGCCCAGCCATCATCACGATGTCCCCATCGAGACCGAGGCGTAACTTTGCCGCAAGGTTTTCATGCTCTGCCACGGGGAGCAGCCGATCGAGATCCATTCCATTCAGACAAACACGGCCATGGGGAAGGCCGAACATCTGAACTGCCTCGCGGCTTACAGCGATAAAAATCGGTGCGCGCCGCGCAGCGTAGCGCTGCAGCCACCAAAGTAGGCGTGTCTTTGCTTGTCCCAGCAGGGTTAGCGGGGGCGCGTGACGGAGTGCAAGCCCGTAGCCTCCGTGGTAGATCGGAATGCCAACATGACGTTCATGCCAAAGAGAATGCCAGTCTGCGGTGAGTACGAAGCGTGGGGAAAGGGTCTTCGCTTGGGCGGGGGCGCGCGCGTCGATTAGGAAATCCCGGAATTTTGCAGGCACGAAGCGTTCGAGTAACGTTACCCAGCGAGCCGTCGGCACCAGGCAACGCACATCTGCGCCGTGGAGTCGCAGGGCTGCGGCGAAGACCCACTGTGCGGAGGCGACGCCTCCGGCTGCCTCTCGTGTCGGGATGGAGACGGCGACCTTCATGTCGCGATCTCCTGCAACAGATGAAGAAGGCGCGGTGCATGCGTATCGCGCAGGAAGGCGCGCAGCGTGTCTGGTGTGCGGTGGCGAAACCGCTCTATCGCGCTTTGTAAGGCAGTCTCGTTCAGCGCGTCCTCCGTTTCGATCGCATGCCCTAACCGGCACATCTCCACCACTCGGCGCGACACTGAACGTCGGGAGCCAATTACGAGTTGCGGCAGCCCGCGCACAGCGTAGTCAGCGGTCTTCACCGTGAATGCATAGTCCATGTGGTGCGGTACGGGATTGAGCGCTATGTCCGCCGCATCCATCAGTCGCACCAGTTGCAGCGCGTCGCAATTGGCATAGATAGTGAGGTGTCCAGCGCCGCTCCAGGAGCGTTGAATGGACTCAACCTCGCCCCGGGACCACGAGTCGACAAAGACTGCAAGATCGACGTCGCACCCAACTTCGCCCAACCGTACTACAATCTCCCGGAGTTTCTTCCCGCCAACGAGGCCTTGGTAGAGGACTCTTATCCGCCCTTCGGTCGGTTTCCTATTTCGATCCGGAGGCGGCATCGCAGCGATATCGTCGGATGCGCCATTTCGGATGAGTTTTGTAAACGGAAGTTGCCCATAACGCCTCGCCATTTCACGACGTTGGGCGTGAGTGGTGACGATCAGGGCATCGGCACGACGAACGAACGCATGCTCCAATTTTCTTTCTAGGCGTGGTGCCGAGGCTAGGGCTAAGTCGCGCTGATCGATGATCAGGCGCCGTCTGGGCAGTATTGTAGTGAGCACGGCTTGTACAATCCCGGAGCGATAGGGGGGAACTGAGACGATCTGAACCTCCGCGCGGGCAGTAAGGGTTCGCCAAATTTCATCCATGAGGCGCCGCCAAGTGGCTTTCGTGGATTGAAAACCGCCCCCAAGAAGCAAAATGGGTCTTTGATTCGCCTCTAGCTGAGCAATAAAGGCTCGCATCCGCTGCCCCGCTGCTGAACGGCTCTCTGGGGTGAAATGACTCCAGTAGGCAATCGGCTTCACTGTGGCGAGTCCAAGATCGGGAGGGGGATCGGTTTGGCGGGCTCTCCAGCGGTGAAGCGTGCTGCGAGCTTACCTTTCCATCGAGCGGTTGACTGCATTAATGCGAAAAGGAAGGCTGGGCCGTGAAACCCTAGTTTCTGGAGGCTGATATGGTGCTTCATGAAAAATCGAATATCATTGCGCATGCACCAATACTCATAAGTGATACGGCTGCGAGCATGTTGACCGCCACCCTGCTGGTAGTTTCGAGGTAAGTGGTAGAAAACGGCTTTAGGGTCGAGTGCAACTTTTCCTCCTTCCCCCCAAAGCGCGATCAGGGGGTCAGTCTCTTCGCGCCAACCGTTGCCCTTATATCCAAAATCGGGTGGATAGCGGAGCAATAGCTCACGAGGGCCGAGATAGAGTGCCTGAGTTGCCGCGCCATAAAACAGGCCATTATCTTCATGAATAATGCCAAAAGAGGGACGGTCCTCCACTTTTGCTATGGCGCCCTCTGTCCAGCGTTCGTTGATAGTGCAAAGATAATGAACCGCGCCTGAGGCAACATCAGCTAGTCCGTTCTGCACATGGGATAAAAGGCGAGAATAATAGTTTGGGATAGGAAATGCGTCATCCTCGCCAAAGGCAACAAACTCTGACGTTGCGTATTCGAGACCCAAGCGCTTAGCGCCTGGCGCACCAGCCTGACAGCCAGTGGCGATTGTTACGATAACAGGCGCTGCATTTTCCTGCGCTAGCGCAGCTACTTCCGGCGACAGAGGTCCATCCTCAACGATCAGGATTGAGGAGACGTCACGCTGCGCAGAATAATAGGGCAGTACCCGTTTTAGCAACGCGGTTCGACGATAGGTTGGTATAACAACATCAATCATGACGCGTCCTTTCTCCGCAAGTCGTCCGCAATTGCTAGAAGAAACGCCCACGAATCGAGAAAATAACGACGAAATAGCCGCTCTGGCTCCTGTACGAATCGCCAAAACCATTCAAAACCAACTTTCTGAACCCAAGCCGGGGCGCGATTGGCTGTGCCAACAAAGAAATTGGCGCCCATTCCTAAAGCTAGGGAGTTGCATGGCCCAATTTCTTCCCGATATTTGTTAAGCCAGATTTCAGATTTTGGAGCGCCAACGCAAAAGAAAAGATGCGTAGTGCGGTTTTCTGAGATTATTCTAGCCAGACTTCTAGAGTAATCAGTGTCATTTTCGAAACCAAAGGGCGGGACAGCTGTCTTGATTGTTTCGAAACCACGTGCATTCAATATTCTTTTGAGGCGCAGGGCAGTGGTGTGATCACTGACTACAAAAAATGGGCGGTGATTTGTCGGTGATAGTCTTTCCAATAGTGCCGGAAATAGGTCTGCGCCGGTCACTCTGCCAGGTAGTTGAACTCCGCGCCATCGTGCGTATAGTTGTACAGGAAATCCGTCCGCTGTAATAATTGTTGCTCGATCATAGGCATTCCGAAAGAGGGGGTTCTTTCTCATCTTTACAATATGGTCTAGGTTTGCAGTAAAGAGAGTCATCCCTGTTTCTTCTGCTGGCTCTCCCTTTGTCAGCTTGTCGGCAATCTGATCCAAGGATAATAGTGAGAAATGTAAGCCTAAGACGCGTCTGTTGTTCATGGTGATGTCATCCTCAACTGTCATCTTATTAAAAGCATGCTTACATGGTGTTTTTAGATTGTGCGATTTTGATATGCAGTATTTTTGGAGGGGTGTGGTAAGAAAAATAAATTAAGGCTATAAATTGAGGCCGTCCTTGAATTCGAATGTCTTCCCTTCGGGCGCTGCAGGGGGAAATTGATTCGGTGGGGCGTGAAGTGGATTTGGGGGCAGAGCCTGGTTTTTTCGATTATGCCTTCGCTTCGTTATCTACGCGCCACCTCGCACTGACCAGTGCGCCGAGCATCCCCAGCATGCCACCCAGCAGCCCGCCGAACACTAAACCAAGCGCCAGTCTTGGCTTGCGCTCCTTGAGCTCCGTGCCTTCAGGTGAGGCTGCGAAGCGCATGGCTTGCAGGTAAGTGTTTGCCCAATTGGTGCGTTCAACATCGAGCTCGTTCCAGGTTTGTTCGACGATGTCGATGGATCGGTCGTGGCTCTGGAAGACGGCGGTTTGAATGTTGCCGATTTCGCTCAGGAAGGCGCGGCCAGTGTTGGGCTGCTGCAGCGTCTGTTGGGCCTGGCAGTAATAGCCGCGCTTGAGGGCGCTGGCGATACGTTCGCGCTCGCGGCGGATGTCGGCGAGCTTCATGTCTGCAATCTGGATTTCTGTGGCGACGAGTTGTGCTGCCGGCGACAGGAAGCGTTCGCTGCCTTTTTCCAGCGAGACGATCTGGCGGTTGTCGCTGAGGGCGGCTTCAGGGGTGCGTGCGATGATGTCGCGCAGTATGGCGGCGCGGCGTTCTTCCTGAGCGATGTTGAAGTCGTTTGTGAGTTGGGCGTTACGTAGCTGCTGTTCGCGTGTCTGGAAGTCGGCGCAGCGGGCGAGCATCATGTTCTCGAGGTTCACCCGAATCACGGTGTCGCGTACGTACTCTGCAAGCAAGGCAACTGGCATGCCGTTGGTCGGCTTCTTGTGCTTGAAATGAATGCGTACCCCGATCATTGCACCGGGCTCGTCGAGTTCGGTGGTCTTGACGCCAAAGGCCTTTTGGTCCTTGTCAGTGAAGGCGAATTCTGGCCTTAGAGTGCTACTCAGTGCAGTTTGATCTTCGGCTAACGCGAAAAGCAGCGCACCATCCGGTGTCGCGGCCAACTTGGTGTTTTGTAGGTATTGTTGCAGGCGAGGTCCATTGGAGAAGACCGCCTCGAACCGCTTGTAGTTGGCTGCCGAGACTCCAGGGGTCATGAACAGCCCCTCAGCGATGTACCTGGTGGACAGGAGGCTCGCACTCACGCCAAATGCGGTCCCGAGGACGCATGAGCCCAAGATGAGGTTTTTCCGCTGCCACAGGGTTCTTAACAGTTGATGCAAGTCTATTCCTTCGTCATGGCAGGAGGAGGGCTGAGGGTTATCCATGGTGTTTTGAGAGTGTAGAAATGGGGATTGTCTCACCGAGGGCTGTGCGCGGTGTTTTGTTCGCGCTGATTGCTCGTAAGAGTCCAGGAGATATGGACGGTTACGAGAACCCATAAGCCTTGGTATAGCGAGGATGTGAGAAGTGTGTAATCAACCATGCCGGTGGCTAGAAGCGCAACAAGCATTGCTAGCGGACCGCTGTTCTTTGGTTGCCCTTCGATGACTAGTCTCACCAGTAGGCGTGAAGTGCTGTAAAGCCAGCCGAGCACCGCGAAGATACCTACGCTCACGCCCATGTCGAGCAGTACGTTGTGGGTGCCGGTTTTTCCGCGATTACCTTCGAGGAACGGGAAGGTGCCGACTCCCCAGCCGAACCAGGGCGCCTCGCGCCACTTAACGATGGCGAGCTCTAGGAGGGCGCGGCGTTCTGTGTCGCTTCCCTTGCGCTGGAAGTCGATGATGTCGAGCGACTCTGCAGCCCACACGGACGCTGAAATGGCCAATAGTAGGGCAAGGTGCCTGATGTTTGTGTACGAAACCAGACAGAGCAGGCCTGCAAGCGTGCCGATCAGACTGCCGCGGGAGCCGGTAGCCCAGAGTATGGGCAGCGCGAGAATGATTATCAGCCAGGGCCACAAGCCAGCTTGCCTCGCACGCAGAAGCGCTGCCGAGAGCACGATGCCGAGGGCCATGAACAGGCCGAGTGCATTAGGGTGATAGATGGCGCCTGAGATGCGGAGACTCCAATTGGGTGCTTTGCCGACCGACCAGTGGTTGTACAGGTCGTAGTAGCCGGACAGGATCACTGCCGCCACGGTGATCATGCTGAGCTTTACCGCGAACCGTACGCTGAGCCAGCCACGCTCCAGCATTACAGCCCAGGCCAATCCGAGGAGCAGGATACGCGCCACGGCTTTCACAGCCTCAGCGAAACTGGGCTCTACCGTAAGGGGGGCGAAGTAATGCCAAGCGGTGGCGACAAGGACTGGTATGAGCCAGGGCAGCGTCGTCCCCAGATAGAGCCGTGCCGGCGCTGCGTGCAGTTCGCTCTGCTTGGCGCTGATCAAGCTTGCAGCAAGCAGCACCGCTGCGATGTGTACCGTAGCGAGCTTGAAGGGCAGGCTGAGAATGAACAGCGCTGCGAGCAGCTTGACGGCGTGAGCCTGCCAAGCGGTCGGTGGAGAGATCTGCACGGGCGTGACGGACGGGAAAGCCCGGATTATGTCACCCGAGTCCGTTGCGAAGGAATTGGACAAATGTAATAGATTCGCTCCTCAGACCCTGGCGGCGCCGGGATGAGCCAGGAACCACGTGTAGGTTTCGTTGAGGCCGCGCTTCAAAGAGGTGCGCGCCTGCCACCCCAGTCTCGCCAGTCGGCCAACATCCATCAGCTTGCGCGGCGTTCCATCCGGCTTGGTGGTGTCGAACACCAGCCTGCCCTCGTAACCGATCACCTCTACGAGCGTTTCGGCCAGTTCGCGAATCGTCACGTCCGTTCCCGTGCCCACATTGATGTGCGAGCGCATCGGCTCGGTCTCGCTCGCGTAGCGCTCCTGCGAGATGTTCTGCAGATGCACCACGGCCTCGGCCAGGTCGTCCACATGCAGAAACTCCCGCATTGGTGTGCCGCTGCCCCAGATCACCACCTCGGGCGCCTTGGCCAGTTTGGCTTCGTGGATGCGCCGCATCAGCGCGGGTATGACGTGGCTGTTCTCGGGGTGGAAGTTGTCGCCCGGGCCGTAGAGGTTGGTGGGCATGGCGCTGCGGTAGTCGCGACCGTACTGGCGGTTGTAGCTCTCGCACAGTTTGATGCCGGCGATCTTGGCGATCGCGTAGGGCTCGTTGGTGGGCTCGAGGAGGCCGGTGAGCAGCGCCTCTTCCTTCATCGGCTGTTCGGCGAATTTGGGATAGATGCAGGACGAGCCGAGGAACATCAGCTTTTGAACGCCGTGGGTGTGAGCGGCGTGGATGATGTTGGCCTCGATCATCAGGTTCTGGTGGATGAACTCGGCCGGGTAGGTGTTATTGGCGTGGATGCCGCCGACCTTGGCCGCGGCCAGATAGACCTGGTCGATGCGCTGGGCGGCGAAGAAGGTATTGACCGCGTGTTGGTTGGTGAGGTCGAGCGCGTCGCGGCCGGCGGTGAGGATGTTGGCGTAGCCAAGCGTCTGTAGCCGGCGCACGATAGCCGAGCCGACCATGCCGCGATGGCCGGCGACGAAGATGGTGTCGGTGAGGTTCATTCTGTATGCGCGGCGCAAGCCGCGATGTTCGAGTCGATCAATTTTCAACAGCCACCGGCACATCGTGCCCATGCGCCTTCAGGAACGCATGCCGCTGCGCCACCTTGAGATCTTCGGCGACCATTTCCGCGCACATCTCCTGCACGGTGATCTCCGGCGTCCACCCGAGCTTTTCCTTGGCCTTGGCGGGATCGCCGAGCAGGGTCTCGACCTCGGCGGGACGGAAGTAGCGTGGATCGACGCGCACGATGACGTCGCCCACCTTCAGCGCGGGGGCTCTCAGTTCGCTCCCCTCGCCGTCGATGTGCTCGACCAGTGCGTGCTCTTCCACGCCCTTGCCCTCGAAGCGCAGCGTGATCCCCAGCTCCGCCGCCGACCAGCGGATGAACTCGCGCACCGAATACTGCACGCCGGTGGCGATCACGAAGTCTTCAGGCTGGTCCTGCTGCAGCATCATCCACTGCATGCGCACGTAGTCCTTGGCATGGCCCCAGTCGCGCAGCGCGTCCATGTTGCCCATGTACAGGCAGTCTTCCAGGCCCTGTGCGATGTTGGCGAGACCGCGCGTGATCTTGCGGGTGACGAAGGTTTCGCCGCGGCGCGGGCTTTCGTGGTTGAACAGGATGCCGTTGCAGGCATACATGCCGTAGGCTTCGCGGTAGTTCACCGTGATCCAGTAGGCGTAGAGCTTGGCCACCGCGTAGGGGCTGCGCGGGTAGAAGGGGGTGGTTTCCTTCTGCGGGATCTCCTGCACCAGGCCGTAGAGCTCGGAGGTGGAGGCCTGGTAGAAGCGCGTCTTCTTGTCCAAGCCGAGCAGGCGGATGGCCTCGAGCAGGCGCAGCGTGCCCATGGCGTCGACGTCGGCGGTGTACTCGGGCGACTCGAAGCTCACCGCTACATGCGACTGCGCCCCGAGGTTGTAGACCTCGTCGGGTTGCACCTGCTGCAGGATGCGGGTGAGGTTGGACGAGTCGGTGAGGTCGCCGTAGTGCAGGACCATGCGCGGGTTGGGGGTGTGCGGATCCTGGTAGATGTGGTCGATGCGCTGCGTGTTGAAGCTCGAGGCGCGGCGCTTGATGCCGTGGACTTCGTAGCCTTTGGCGAGCAGGAACTCGGCGAGGTAGGAGCCGTCCTGGCCCGTGATGCCGGTGATGAGGGCTGTCTTGGTCATGGGGAGGGGAGCGTGACGGTTGGCTTGCGCGGAAGCGGGCTGGCGCGTGCGTTACAATCCGGCCCGAGAACGTGTGACAGGCCGCGATTATCCCACGCTCCTGTCAACGCCACAAAACCACGGCCTTGGGGCAGCTGTATCGATGAGTGAATCGACCGATCGCGGGGCAGATCTTGTCCTGCGCCTGAATATGGACATCGCCCCAGCCAGGATGGACTTGCTGAGTCCGGGAGGCCGCATGCGCTGGGGGCGTTGGAAGCTCGAGCTCAACCCGCCGTCGGGTGGTCGGGCCGATTTTTCGGTCGTTCTGGCCAACGCAAGGCCCTATGACAAGTTCCGCTGCGCACCGCAGAACACGCTGTTCATTGCGGGCGAGCCGCTTGAAAAGAAGCTCTACGCGCAGAGCTTCTACAGGCAGTTCGGGCACGTACTCGATACCCACCCGATGTCTCGCCATCCCGGCTTGATTCTGGGGGCGCCCGGGCTCAACTGGCATGTTGGGCTCGATTTGCAGACGCGCACTTACCGCTTCGGCTACGACCATCTCAAGGCTTTGCCGCGCCCTGCGAAGGATAACCGTATCGCGGTCGTATGCTCGAGTGCCAATTTTACGCCCGGGCAACGGCACCGCTTGGCCTTGCTGGATTATCTGAAGCAGCGCCTGGGTGACCGGATTGTTCACTTCGGCAGGGGATTTCAACCTGTGGATGACAAGATGGACGCGATTCTGCCTTATCGATTCCATCTGGTACTCGAGAATACTCAGGCGCCGAATTACTGGACCGAGAAGTTGGCCGATGCTTATCTGGGGTGGGCATTTCCTGTGTATCTCGGGACCCCTAATCTGGATGAGTTCTTTGCGCAGGACGCGTTCTGTGCGATCGATGGCGACGATTTCGAGTCGGCAGCGGTTCGCATAGAGAGATTGCTGGATGCCCCTGAGACAACGGATGAGGTGACCGCAGTCGCAGGTGCGCGCAATCGGGTGCTGGATGAGTACAACCCCTTTGCCTGGGCTGCGCATTGGGCCGATGCCCTTTACCGGCCTGTATCCGAGTCCGATGTGGTAGTCCGGATTCACAAGGCGTTCCGACCGTTTCCGCGTGGCTTGATTTACCGGCTTCGCCATGCGCTTGGCGGCATGTAGGCCGAGAAGGTTTCGATGATCTTTGCAGCAGGAATATTCGGGTGGGTTGCCTTGCGATGACGGATCGTGTGCTGATTGCTATCGTGAAAGGAGGGCTGGGTAATCAGCTTTTCATTTACGCCACAGCCAGGGCGCTTGCGCTGAAGACGGGTCGGAGTTTGTATCTGGACGCAGTTCGCGGATACGTGGCCGATGATTTCGGTAGAAGCTATCGACTGAATCGTTTTGGGATCGACGCAGCGTTAATGCCGGAGTCGTGGAGAGTGGCGCCAAATTTGCGGCACCCTCGTGCGAAGTTGATCAGGGCGCTGAATAAGTTTCTTCCAAAGAAATGGCGCTTCTATGTGGCAGAGCGCAGTGATACGCGACCCGGTGAGCTCCTGAAGCATGGGTGTAAAGCCAAGCGTGTGACGCTTCTGGGGTACTGGCAAGACGAAGCCTATTTTACCGATTGCGCCTCCCGTTTGCGCGAGGAGCTTTGCCCGCCGATGCCCGATTCTAGCGCGGTTCGTGCGCGTGGCGAACGCTTCAGGGGCATCGAGTCGGTGTTTCTCCATGTCCGGAGACATCGATACTCCCCACTATTGGATGTGGGCTACTATCAAAAGGCGGTTGATAAGGCTTGTGCTGAATTGCTCAGTCCCGTATTCGTCATTTTTGGCGATGACATCGAGTGGGTCGTCAACAATGTTGACTTCCGTGGTGCTAGCTATGAGCCCCAAGATTATGACAGTGGTGACGAACTCACGGACCTTTGGCTGATGACTCGTTGCCGTCATGCGATTATTGCGAACAGCTCCTTCAGTTGGTGGGCTGCTTGGCTCGGGGGCGCGGCTGGTTCGGAGCGTCGCGTATGGGCGCCCAGTCGATCCGGACTGCCGCTGAAGCGTGCCGAGGGTTGGGAGCCTGTCGAGGCAGAGCCCGCGTAAGCTCAGCCGGTTCTCACGGTTCTCGACTGGGCATGGGCTGCATATCAGAGTCTTGCTCTACTCAGCTGCTTTTCGATCAAGTACCGCAAGGCATTTATTGGATTCTTGTTGACTCTTCGTCGGCTCTTGATCGTTGCGGAGCGAGAGACGAGGCTTGATCTCGAAGGTGTATGGTGCTCATTCACGAGTCTCGCAATGGTTGCGATAGTGCCATATTTTTCGAGAACGAGATTTCTGCTCTCAAGGATGGCAGGTAGCCTTTTCTCGTACCAATTTTCGCGGATCGCCTGCTCCAGGAGCTTGGCAGTGCCCTCGGGGTCGGTTATATCGATAAGGACAAAGCTCTCCGATGGGAAGTAGTCGTGAAGGTTCGTGCAGCCGTAGTAGAACGGCAGACAGGCGCCAAGAAATGCATCCGCGAGTTTTTCGGTCCAGTGATGGGGGCCAGAAAAATTCTCGATAGCGAGGTGATAACGGTAGTCGTCAAGTGCATCTGCTTTGTCGATGAGCGGCCTTACGCCGTGGCCGTAAATGTCGATTGAGGGCAGTTTCGCCTTGAGTGCCTGGGTGAAGTCGTAGCGCGCTCGGTGCAGGGTGTTGCCTTGTCGCTTGGACGAGCAGACGGTCGAGACATCCAAGGTTTTCTCTGTCGGAACGTGACTGACGAGTGTGTCGTAATCGCAGCGGGGGGGCGTGTCCGCATAGAACCAGATCAGCGCGGGTTGCTCGAATATCTGACCGGGGTGATGGCCCAAGGCCCAGCTTTCCTGTGACGACAGAATCCACTGATATTGTTTGAGATAAGCTCTGCCGTAGATCTTGATTGAAGAGGGCTCTGTTGTGATCAGCAGTGTGTTGCGCGGGTCGCAGGCGAGACTCTCTTCCCATAAGGGGTGCCGCTCGCCTGCGATTGAGGGCAGGTCATCATATACAACCAGCCAATCGTATTCCTGACAGTGGCGGTCAAATATGAACGTGCAGTTTCCCCAGTGCTGAAGATTGCCAGGGAACATTTTTAGCCAGCCTTCACCGTCGTGGCCGGGTTTGTACTTGCTGAGGAACTTGATGCGGATTTCCGCGCAGGATGTTAGCGCCATCTTTGGCAATCTGTGCTCGCTTGCAGGTTATCAAAAGCCGCGATGTCGTTTGACCCATCCGCGGCCTGCATCGTAAATGCCCTCCAGTGCGAACAGACTGCGTCGCAGCGCGCGTCCGATGGCATAGGATAGCGCGGTGGATCCCGGTTGCGGCAGGGCAATCACATGGAGATTCTCGTAACTACGCCCCGTTATGTCGGAGATGCCGTCCCTCTGGGTGACGATTGACGTGCTGATAGCTAGTACAGTCAGCGTCTTGGACAGGGTGCGTGCATACCAGCGGTCAATCGCGCGGTTGCGGGTAAGCCATTTCCAGATGGTGCGCTCAGTGGGAAGTTTGGCCAGTAGGGTGGAGTAGGCGCTTTCGTTGACGATATAGGCATGAGCTGCATTACACCCATAGATTTCGCATAGCTGATAGTGCTTTGGGAGTTGTAAGCGCTTCATGAATGGTCCGATGGGGTCTGCGTAGCCGAGATAGCAGATGTCCCATTGGAGCGTATTCAGGGCTTGGTCAATTGAGGTGAGTAGGTCGTCGAAGTCAGGTTCAAGCTGGATGTCGTCTTCGAGGACAAGTACTCTTTTCCAGCCGTTTCTCGATGCATGCTCGATTGCTGAGCGGTGCGAAAGCGCGCAGCCGGCGCGGCCTGCCCAGGTCTTGTCGCGCTTGCGACCATGGAAGAAGGGTTTCTCTCCAAAGCCAGGAAGAGCGACGCCCTTCACTGCGGACAAGCGTGTGGGTACCAGAGGGCGTAGTCGATCTGCGGCCTGATCCAGGAAGCTCTGCCACCGATCGGTGCGCTCGTCGAGGTTGATGACCAAGACGCCGTCGGCAAGGCGCGATGCAGCGCTCATCCCTGTTCACTCCAGTACTTTGACAGCCATGGGGCAGGGCGGATGTAATGGTGCGGCTTTCCGTCGGAGTAGCCAGTGATCGCCTCTGCTGGGTCAGGCCGCCCATGAAAGACCAGAATCCGGCAGTCTGGCGCAACTTTTGGAGTGACGAACAGATTCAGTGGGAAGATGGGGCGGCAGTTCCACTTGTAGCTCTGCACCCACTCCTCGGGCCACCAGTTCACCTCCTTCATTGCGTGGGTGAGGAAGGCTTGTTCAGTGTTGAACATACGACGGTCTTCTGCCTGCGCCATTTCGCGCAGAAATGTCTCATACACCTCGTTCGATTTCCCCGCATCGAAGCGGAAAACCGACGAGTTGCCCACCGCAGGGCGACGGCCGAGCAACTCTTTGCGGCGGCTCACCCAGTTATGGATGATGCAGTACTCGCCCGGCTTGTAGTCGAAGAAACAATCGAGCTTGCCCATGATGATTAGGTCAACATCCATGAACAGGGTTGGGCCCTGCAGGTTGCCAAAGCCGTCTTGAAGCACCATGAGCTTGACGAGGATGTCAGGCCAGCCGCGCTTGACGCCCGGATTTTCTGGAAACGGGATAATGCGGATAGCGGGGTCGAGGCCTGTACGGTCGTCGGTGCAGCAGTGGAAAAGAAAGGGGCGGTCCAGGTTTCTCGAAACTGAACGGTAGAGGGTATTGACGTAGTGCGCGCCGTAGCGTGTGCCCCATTTGAGGCAGAGGATGTTCACCGGGTCTGGGCGAGTGGTCACGAGCAGTCGCTTCCTTTGTTGTCTCTGGGCTGTCTTGAATATCAGGTCAGGCTTGAGTATAGCGACAGGGTCGCCGATTGCATTTCGTCCAGCAGGTAACGGAAACTGGGGCTAACCGTGGTGTTCAGTCCGGTAAGTGCGTGTTTGATGCTGCGGGCAGCGCCCTCCAGATCCCCCTTCGCCACTGCTCCCTGCGGAAACAGCTCCGCCAGAATTTCCGCCACCCCCCCATGCGCATACCCCACCACCGGCCGCCCCATCGCCAGCGGCTCCAGCACCGTGCGCCCGAACGACTCCGGTGTGCTCGACAGGCTCAGCACGCAGTCCGAGATCGCATAGATTTCGCGGACGTCGCTTCGATGCCCGGTAAACACGATGCGCTCACCCAGCCCTTCGGCCTGCACGCGCTCGCGGATTTCCTTCGCGTAGCCGGGCCGCTTCGGGTCATCGCCGCCGACGATCAGCCCGATTACGTCCAGTTCGTCCGCGACCAGCCTGCCGATGAGGGTGATGAAGTCGTGATGTCCCTTCAGCCGCGTGAGCCGCCCCGGCAGCGTCAGCACCTTGCGCTGGCCGATCTGGGGGAACTCGGCGTGGAAGCGCGCCAGCCACTCTGAAGATGGCTGGTAGTCGCGTGGAAACTCCGCCGGGTCGATGCCGCGCGGGATTACCGTGATGCGGTCATCGGTGAGATGCGGCCAGCGCGTCGGCGGGTAATGCGTGCGGATGTAGTCACGCACCGTGTCGCTGACCGCGATCACGCGCTCGCCAGCGCACATGATGGCGCTGTAGCGGCTCACCGAGTGCATGCCGTGCACCGTGGTGACGAAGTGCGGGCGAGTGTCCGCCGGCATTCCACGCCAGGCGAGCCAGGCCACCCAGGCGGGCAGGCGCGAGCGCGCGTGGACGATGTCGAAGCGCTCGGCCTCGAAAAGCCTGCGCAGCGCGCGGTACTGCAGGAAGGTGGTCGGCGACTTGCGCCCGAGGTCGAGCGTGATGTGACGCGAGCCCTCGCGCTGCAGCTGCTCGACCAGCCGCCCGCCCTTGGACAGCACCACTGATTCATGCCCGGCCGCGACCAGCGCGCGCGCGATCTCCAGCGTGCCGCGCTCGACGCCGCCGCTGTCGAGCGCGGGGAGCAGTTGCAGGACCTTGAGGGGTTTCATCGCTCGGTTCAGTACTCCGGCTTTGGCAGACGCGCCACGAGCGCATCCCACGCGATCGACACGCCCGGCAGCACGCCGATCGGGGTCTCATCTTTCAGTTCGTAGATCTCCGGGCGGCCGTACTGGCCGTTTTCGAGCACATAGACGGTGAGCGTGCGGTCGCCCGGATGCACCAGCCAGTATTCACGCACGCCGGCGCGTTCGTAGGTGCGGCGTTTGGCGATCTGGTCGTGGGCGGCCGTGCTGGGGGAGAGCACCTCAAGCAGCCAGTCGGGCGCACCACGTACGCCGCGGCGGTCGATCTTGGCCGGGTCGCACACCACCAGGACGTCGGGCTGGACCACGGTGTCGATGGCGTCGTCGGCCTCGTCCTTGCGCGGCAGGCGGACGTCGACCGGGGCGATGTAGGGGCGGCAGGGCTGGCCGTCGAGCTGGTTGGCCAGCTGGCGAAACACCTCGCCCGCGACTTCCTGATGCTCGATGAGCGGCGCGGGCGCCATCAGGAAAGCTTCGCCGTCGATGAGCTCGTAGCGCGCGTCGTCCGGCCACGTGAGGTAGTCGGCGTAGGTGTGGTGCTTTTCCTCTTTCAGTGCGAGACCCATGGCGGTGCCCTTGGCGGGTTGCGGCGATGTCCGTATTCTAGGCGATCGCGCCGCGCGCTATTGCGGCCATCGAGACAGGACCGCGTCCGCGACGCGGTCGGCCTCGCGCAGAGGCGTTGGTGGCGTGTGCAGCCGGCCCTCACGCTGCCAGCCCGCGAAAGGCGTAACGAAACCCTCCTGCTGCAGCTGCGCCACCCCGGCCGTGATACGCGTCTCGCCCAGCCGCGGCACCGCGAGCAGGCCGGTGGCGGCGCCGGCGGTGAGGCTCTCGTACACCATGGATACGCTGTCTTCCGTCACCCAGGCCTGGGCACTGCGTGCCACCTGCGCCATCGCCCAGCCGGGCGGGGTGTCGGCCACCGGCCGCACATCGACCCCGCGTTCGCGCAGGGTGAGCAGGGCGGCTTCCGTTTCGGCCGGCGTGCGCCGCGAGGTGGTCAGCGTCCACCGCATGCCGGGCGTGGCGGCGAGGATGGCGTCGATCTGGGCGAGCAGGCCGTGGGTGTCCCAGCCGTGGTGTTTCGATGGACCGCCGATCAGGAACAGCCCCTTGTCGGCCTCGCGTTCGGCGCTGGGACGGGCGGTGTTGAGCACGCCGCGGGTGGCGAGGACATTGGTGCGGGCGGGCGGCTTGTCGTGCTGCGGGATCACGCACAGATCGAACCAGCCCAGCGGCAGGCTGGGCCGCATCAGCGCGACCAGCCTGCCGCCGCGTGCGCGCCGGGCGGCGAGGCCGGCGAGGTGGGTGCGGTGGCCGGCGACGAGGATCAGGTCCGGGGCGGGCAGGTCTGCGCCGGCTGGGAAGCGGCCCCCGAGCCATTGCCACAGCGAGCTGCGCCCGGCTGGCGCGTCGATCCAGTGCGTATCGACCGCCGTGCGCGCTGCCAGCGCTTGCGCCAGCCCCTGCAACTGGCTGCGGTGGCCGGGCTTGTTGTCGGTGATGAGCCAGAGGGTGAGCATGAGTGTCGTGCTACTCATCGGGCGGATACGTCCCGCTTGGCGAAGGTTTGCCAGCCGAGTGCGAGGCAAGCCTGGCGTTCATACTCCCCCTCGCCTCCGTAGATGATCCACGGTGCCAGGGGGCTGCCGCTCAATTTCTGCCACTTCAGGGCGGAAGCCGGCCAGTCGCTGGCGAAGGTGTGGCCAGACTTGATTTTCACCGCCTGCAGACCGTCCCGCGTCTCGAACAGCAGGTCCACCTCATGGCCCACGTTGTCGCGCCAGAAGTAAAGGTCGGCGGGGCGGCCCGCATTGAACTGCTGTTTGATGAATTCGGAGACGACCCAGGTTTCGAACAGCGTGCCGCGCATGGCGTGGGTGGCGATCGTCTCGGCGTCGCGGATGCCGAGCAGCCAGCACATCAGGCCGACATCGAGGAAGTAGAGCTTGGGTGTCTTCACCAGGCGCTTGCCGAAGTTCTCGAAGTAAGGCGGGATGCGCGCCACCAGATAGCTGGCCTCAAGCACGGACAGCCACTCGCGCGCGGTGACCGCGGTGATGCCGCAGTCGGCACCGAGCGCGCTCAGGTTTAGCAGTTGGCCGGAGCGTGCGGCACACATGCGCACGAAGCGCTGAAACTGGGTGAGGTCGCGTATCGCGATCAGTTGGCGGACGTCGCGCTCCAGGTAGGTGGCGACGTAATTGGCGAACCAATCTTCCGGGCTCAGGTCGCGGTCGTACAGGGCGGGGTAGCCACCCTTGAACAGCATGTCGTCGAGGCGCGCGGGCAGGCGAGCAGCCGCGGCGAGCTCCTGGGTGGAGAGCGCGAGCAACTCGACTCGGCCCACCCGGCCCGCGAGCGACTGTGTCATGCCCGAGACGAGCTCGAACTGCTGGGAGCCGGTGAGCACGAAGTCACCCATGCGCTTGCGCGTGTCGACGATGCCCTGCAGCCATGACAGAAGCTGAGGGCAGCGCTGAACCTCATCGAGAATGGCGCCGTCCTCGAAGCGGGCAAGAAAGCGCTTGGGGTCGGATTCGGCAAACTCGCGCTCCTCCGGGTTCTCGAGCGAAACATACGCCTTGTCGGCAAAGGTTTGCTGAGCGAGCGTGGTCTTGCCGGCCTGGCGCGGGCCGGTGATGGCGATCACGGGGAAACCACGCGCCAGGCGCTGAAGGGTCGAGAGAGCCGATCGCGGGATCATCTTACAAATCTAAAGTTGAAGTTTAGATTTGTAAGATAGGTGGTGTGTGCGCATGTCGCAAGCTGGAAGGGCCGCTTCACTGCGAGCGAAGCTTCAGCGATTGAACCACTTCAACACCACCCCCCAACGCTCGACGTCGATCCGCGTCACCTGCCCGCAGCCGAAGTCGAGCCCGATCCAGCGTTCGGGCGGCATGCCCAGCAGGTGCCCGGCGATTGCGCGCAGCGGCCCGCCATGGGCCACCACGACCACCGCCTCCGGTAATGGGGGACAGACCCCAATTTCCGTGGAAATCGGGGTCTGTCCCCCATTACCCGTTGCCTCCTCCAGCCACGCCAGCACCCGCGCGGCCATCTCGCGCGGCGACTCGCCGCCCGGTGCGCGAAAGCCGAAGGGGTCAGCTGCCCAGTCGTCGATCGCGCGACCGATGTCGGCGAAGCTGCGGCCCTCCCAGTCACCGAAGTGGATCTCCTTGAGGCGGTCATCCTCGCGCGGCGTGCCGAGCGCTTCGGCGAGCAGGCGTGCGCGCGCGAGCGGGCTTGTGTGCAGGGCGAAGGTTTCGGGCAGCAGCGGGCGCAGGCGCTCGGCGACGGTGGCCGGGCATTCGGCAAGGCCAAGGTCGGTCTGGCCATAGCAGATGCCGGGCGCGACAGCGGGACGGGGGTGGCGGATGAGATGGAGTTGCATGGGCGTGGAGAGGCTGAGGGCAGTGCGGCCGGGCTTGCGTCGGTGATCGTGCCGCGTCAGGCCCAGTTCTCGAGCCGCAAGCCTGCAACGCGCTCGAACTCCGAGGTGTTGTTGGTCACCAGGATGAGGCCGCGCGAGCGCGCGTGGGCGGCGATCATCATGTCGTAGGGGCCGATGGGGCGGCCGGCGCGGCAGAGCTCGGCGCGAATCTGGCCGAAGTGATGGGCTGCGGCGGCATCGAAATCCAGCGACTCGACACGGGCGACAAAGCCCTCGACGACGGCGAGGTTCGCCTCCGGCTGGGCCGAGCGCTCGGCGCCGAACACGAGCTCGCCCAGGCTGACGCTGGAGATGGCCATCTGGCCGTCGTGCTGGCGAAAGCGTTCGCGCACCTGGGCTGGCTTGTTCTTGATGGTGTATATGACGATGTTGGTGTCGAGCAGGTACTTGAGCATGCTCACCAGGCCTCGCGCACCTGGTCCGCAGGTTGGTCGCGGCTGCTCAAGAAGTCGGCACTGACGTCGGGGCCGTCGAACCAGGCGTCCCAGCTCGCTTCGGCGGGGGTGATGATGCGGGTGTTGCCGATCGCGGTGATCGTGACCTTCTTGATCGATTCGGGCAGCTCGAGCGCCTTGGGCAGGCGCACGGCCTGGGTCTTGTTGCTGCGAAAGACGGTGGTTTGCGACGAGCTCGTCATGGCCTCACCTCGTTCTGTGTGGATATGGTTGAAGTATATCCCAGGTGCTCAGAGGCTGACAGCGACGATGCCCACATAGCAGGCCAGCTCCGTCACCTGCTGCACGGCGCCGAGCAGGTCGCCGGTGTGCCCGCCCAGACGGCGCAGGCAGAGGCGGGCGAGCCATACGGTGAGCAGCGCCGCCAGGCTCAGCACAGCCAGCGCCGGCAGCGGTGCGAGCAGCACCAGGGCGGGCAGCAGGCCACAGGCGGCGGCGATGGCGAGGTCGTTGCGGCCGAGGCGGCGCACCACCGCAGCCGCCTTGCTGCCATCGTCGCTGCGCGCGTAGGGCAGGGCGTGCAGCACCGCCGTGGCGGCCAGGCGTGACAGCGCGTGGGCCACGAACAGGGCAATCGCAGCGGCAGCGGGGCTGGCGCTAGCCAGCTCGATCAGCGCCGCAGCCTTGGCGAGCAGCATCAGCACCAGGCCGATGGCGCCATAGCTGCCGATGCGCGAGTCCTTCATGATCGCCAGGATCTGCGCCTTGTCCCAGCCGCCGCCGAGACCGTCGCAGCTGTCGGCGAAGCCGTCTTCGTGGAAGGCGCCGGTGAGGCGGATCGTCACTGCCATGGACAGGATCACCGCCAGGCTGGCCGGGAGGAACTGGGCGAACAGCAGCAGGCTTGCCGCACCTGCGCCACCCACCACCCAGCCCACCAGCGGCAGCCAGCGTGCTGCGTGGGTGAGGCGCTCCGGTGCCCACGCCACCCAGCCCGGCACCGGGATGCGGGTGAAGTAGCCGAGGGCGATGCAGAACAGTTCGAGCTGCGTGCGCATCGGGCTTCAGCCCTGGTCGCTGACGCCAGCCGACTCGAAGCTCGCCATGTCGTTGAGGAAGTTGACGGCCGCCTGCACCAGCGGGAAGGCGAGCGCTGCGCCCGTGCCCTCGCCCAGGCGCAGGTCGAGCTCCATCAGAGGCTCGACCTGCAGGAAGTCGAGCTGCACGCGGTGGCCCGGCTCCTGCGATCGGTGGGCGAACACGCAGTAGGCGAGGATGCGCGGATCGATGGCGTAGGCGACAAGCAATGCCGAGGTGACGATGAAGCCGTCGATCAGCAGCAGCATGCGCTTTTCGGCCGCACCGAGCATGGCGCCGGCCATCATCGCGATCTCGAAGCCACCGTACTCGGCCAGCACTGCCAGCGGATCGCTCGGCCGGCCGCCGCGCTCGAGCGCTTGCGCCAGCAGGCTGCGCTTGCGGAAAAGGCCGGCGTCATCCAGCCCGGTGCCGCGGCCGGTGACGTTGTAGAGCTCGGCGTCGTGGTCGGCACCCACCAGGCAATGGGTGATCAGGGACGCCGAGGCGGTGTTGCCGATCCCCATCTCGCCGAAGCCGATGCAGTTGCTGCCGTTGCCGGCGAGTGCATGGGCGATGCCGCGCCCACGCTCGAGGGCGGCGTCGCGCTGCGCCGGCGTCATCGCCGGGCGGTCGATGTAGCTCGCCGTGCCGGGGCCGATCTTGGCGTCGATCAAGCCCGGGCGCTTGCCGAACTCATGATTCACGCCTGCGTCGACCACGCTCAGCCCCAGCCCCATCTGGCGGCTGAAGACGTTGATCGCGGCCCCGCCGGCGAGGAAGTTCTCCACCATCTGCCAGGTCACGTCCTGCGGGTAGGCCGATACCCCGGCGCGTGCCGCGCCATGGTCGCCGGCAAAGACGACGATGTGCGGTTGGTGCAGCTCGGGGGCAGGCGTCTGCTGCACCAGTGCGATCTGCAGCGCGAGCGCCTCGAGCCGCCCGAGCGCGCCCACTGGCTTGGTCTTGCGGTCGATCTTGTGCTGGATGGCGGCGCTGAGCAGGGTGTCGGGCTGGGAGAGCTGGAAGTTCATGATTTACGAATGCCGGGTCGCGGGCCTGCCGGATGCAGACGGAATGAGCGCGAGTTTAGCCGTCCTTGAGCACCAGCGGCAGCCCTGCAGCGACGAACACCACGCGTGGGCACGCTGCCGCAACCGCTTGGTTGAGTCGGCCCGCCTCGTCGCGGAAGAGCCGGCCAAGCGCGGTCTCGGGGACCAGTCCCAGGCCAACTTCGTTGGCGACGAGGATGATGTGCCCCGGCAGGGTCGGCAGCACGGCCAGCAATGCGTCGCGCTCGCGGCGGAAGGCAGGCAAGTCTTCGGCGCTCGCGCCCGGGGGTAGGTGGTGGGCATCGGTGAGCAGGTTGCTCAGCCACAGCGTCAGGCAGTCGACCACCAGGCAGTGCCCGGGGGCGGAGGCTTCGCGCAGCGTGTCCGCGAGCGCAATCGGCGCCTCCACTGTGCGCCAGCCGGCGGGGCGGTCGGCCTGGTGGCGCCGGATGCGCGCAGCCATCTCCGCATCCAGCGCCTCGGCGGTGGCGATCACCGTCACCGCCAGCCCCGACGCCGCCGCCCGGCGCTCGGCCTCGCGGCTCTTGCCGGAGCGGGCGCCACCGAGGATCAGTTCGCATGTCATTGTTCTGGCGGGTCCTTGTGTAGGGAACGTCTGTATCTTATTGCAGTGCACGATACCGCCCCGTACGGTATCATCCGCGCCGACTGCCCCGGAAGGGGCAACGCGTTATCGGTGCCCACGGGCGTTTCTCGCCCAGGGTTAAACGGGAAACAGGTGCGCGGCCCCTCGCAAACGAGGCCGCAATGCCTGTGCTGCCCCCGCAACGGTAAGTGCGCGCAAGGTGGGTCATGCAGCCACTGGGTCCTCGACCCGGGAAGGCGATCCATCCGTCCGGCTCCGCCGGCACAGCGCACGAGCCCGGAGACCGGCCGGAGCGCGAAATGGCGGATGTGCCGCGGGGTGGCGGCGACGGGCGTGGTGGTTTCTCTTTCTGCTCTCTTCGGTTCTACCTGGGTCGTGGTGCGTCCATGTGCTGGATGGCTTGTCGCATGTGGGGACGCATTGCGCAGCTCAGGGAGTCTTTTCGATGAATCTGCGTTATTCCCAACTTGGCCTCTGTATTGGCGGCCTGGCGTCGGCAGTCCTTGCCGTGCCGGTCTACGCTCAGGAGCACATTGCTCCGACGGTTGTCGTTACCGCAACGCGTCAGCCGGTCAAGGCCAACGAACTGCTCGCCGACGTCACCGTGATCGATCGCACCCAGATCGAGCGCGCCGCGGCATCCAACGTCGTCGACCTGCTTGGCCGCCAGCCCGGTGTCCAGTTTGCCCGCAATGGTGGTCCCGGCGCATCGGTCAGCCTCTACCTGCGGGGCACGAAACCGGATCAGACCAAGATTCTGGTCGACGGTGTCCCGTTCAACTCCACTGCCTTGTCGGGTTCGTCGCTGCAGTACCTGTCGCTCAACAACGTAGAGCGTATCGAGATCGTCCGTGGGGCCGCGAGTGCGATCTACGGCGCGGACGCCATTGGCGGAGTGATCAACATCATCACCCGCACGGCTGAGCCCGGGCTGCGCCTGGACGGATATGCCGGTGCTGGCAGTCGGGATACGCGTCAGGGCGATCTGGCAGTGTCGGGTGGGGATGAGCGGTGGCGCTTCCGCCTTCACGTCAACTCGCTGAACACCGATGGCTTTTCGTCCCGCAGGGGCGCCAGCAATCGCGATGCGGATGACGATCGTTACCGCAACGAGGGCTATGGTGGTGCGCTGTCCTTCCATCCTGCCGAGGGGCACGAAGTGGGCGTTTCCTTCCTTGAACAGTCGGGAACGGTGCAATACGACAGTTTTGGCGGTAGCGGCAACTTCGATGACCGTGCGAGCTTCAAGACCTCGGTATTCAACGCATTCGTCCGAAACCGCCTGACCTCGTCGTGGTCGAGTCGCCTGTCGTATGGGCGCACCGACGAGGATCGTGCGGACTACAGCGAGCCCGCGCCCTGGGATCCTTTGGGCATCACCCGGCGGGAGAGCACCAACGAGACCTTGAGTTGGCAGAACGACATCGCGCTGCCGATCGGGACGGGACTTGTCGTGGTCGAACGCTTCGAGCAGGTGGCGCGCCCGCGCGAGACCTTCGCCGAGGGAAATGTGCAGATCGACTCTCTTGGCCTGGGCTGGACTGCCGATCTGGGGCCACATAGCTGGCAGGCAAATGTCCGCCACGACGACCATAGCCGCTACGGGGACAAGCTTACCGGCGGGGTGTCCTACGGCTATCAGCTTGCGCCCGACTTGCGTGCAAGCGCAGGCGTCAGCAAGGCATTCAAGAGTCCGAGCCTTGACCAGCTCTACAACGTCTCCTACGGCAATCCGGACTTGAAACCGGAGAATGCGCTAAATCGCGAACTGGGGCTGACCTGGGCAAGTGGTAACCAGCTGGTTTCCGCGACCTATTTCATCAACACGATCGAGGACATGATCGGCTGGAGCGGCGGCTACGCGAACGTAGACAAGGCCAGGATCCGTGGCCTCACGCTCGCCTATGCGCTCAACGTCGATGGTTGGGACTTCGCAGCCAACGCGGACTTCCTCGATGCAAAGGACCGTACGACCGGGTTCCGGCTGGGGCGGCGTGCCAAGCAATCGATCAATGTCTCTGCCACGCGAACGATTGGGGCATGGACGCTTGGTGGGGAGTGGGCGCTGGTCGGGTCGCGGTACGACACCAACTTCGAGACCAACCGGCTCGGCGGCTACGGACTCGTTAACCTGACCGCACGCTATGCAATCGATCGCGACTGGTCAGTCGAGGCGCGCGCAGACAATGTGTTCGACAAGCAGTATGAGACGGCGCGTGGCTATGGAACACCGGGTGCTGGCGTGTTCATCGGTGTGCGCTATGCGCCGCGCTGAGTCCTGAAGTCGCGCATTCGGGGGCCGGGCCATGTCATGTCGTCGCCGGCACGTGCTTTCGCTGATCGCGCTTGCAGCGCTGGGCTGCGGCGCATTGTTCGCAGCGCTGGTGGCGGGTGAGATTCCGATGGGGCTTGCAGATGTTGCTGCCGCTTTGAGTGGCGCGCAGCATCTGCAGGCCGCCATCATCCTCGAGCTCCGCCTCCCCCGCGCCGTCGCGGCGTTCGTCAGTGGCGGCCTGCTCGCCACCGCGGGCGCGCTCATGCAGGTGCTGCTGCGCAACCCGCTTGCCGACCCCTACATCCTTGGCATCTCGGGTGGGGCGGCGGTGGGGGCGCTGGGAGCAATCACGCTCGGGGCAGCGGCGTTCTGGATCGATGCGATGGCCTTTGCCGGTGCGCTCACGGCGATGCTGGTGGTGTTCGGCCTGGCGCACGGCGACGGCAGCTGGACGCAGACGCGGCTGTTGCTCACCGGCGTCATCGTCGCGGCCGGCTGTGGCGCGGCGGTGTCGATGATGCTGGCGCTGGCATCGGATACGCGGGTGATGCCGATGCTGTTCTGGATGATGGGCGACGCCAGCGCGGCGGCGCGGCCGTGGCCGGCAGTGGTCGTGCTGGTACTGGCGCTGCTGGCGGTGATGCCGTTCGCGCGCGATCTGAACGTGCTCGCGCGTGGCGAGCTTACGGCGCGTGCGCTCGGCGTGCGCGTGCAACGGCTGCGCATCGTGCTCTACGTGCTGGCCTCGCTGCTTACCGCCACCGCGGTCACGCTGGTTGGCTCGGTGGGTTTCGTTGGCCTCATCGTGCCGCACCTGGTGCGGCTCGTCCTCGGCAATGACCAGCGCGTGCTCATCCCCGCGGCGGCGCTGGTGGGCGGCACCCTGCTCACCCTGGCCGACACCGCGGCGCGCACCATGCTGGCGCCGCAGCAACTGCCGGTGGGCGTGCTCACCGCGATGATCGGCGTGCCGGTGTTCCTGTTCCTGCTTTCGCGCAGTCCGCGCAGCAGCACATGAACGCCGCGCGCCGCCTGCCCGTCGATGCCGCACCCTTGCTCGAGGCCGAACGCCTCGCACTGCAGGTGGGAGAGCGCTGGCTGTGTTGCGAGTTCAGCCTGAGCCTGGCCGCGGGCGAGTGCCTGGTGCTGCTCGGGCCCAACGGCGCTGGCAAGACCACGCTGTTGCATACGCTCGCCGGCCTGCGCGAGCCCACGGTGGGGCAGGTGCGCCTGGGCGGCCTGCCGTATGCGGCGTGGCCTGCACTCGAGGCCGCGCGCTATCGCGGTCTGCTCGCCCAGCAGCAGCCCGACCCCTTCGCCGCCGGTGTGCTTGAGACCGTGCTGGTGGGGCGCCACCCGCACCTCGGGCGCTGGGGCTGGGAGGGCGCGGAGGATGTTGCGATCGCGCGCCGGACGCTGGCCGAGGTGGGGCTGGCGGGCTTCGAGCAGCGCGCGGTGCATACGCTGTCGGGCGGCGAGCGCCAGCGCGTGGCGATCGCCGCACTGCTGACGCAGGCGCCGCGGCTGTTCCTGCTCGACGAGCCGCTCAACCACCTCGACCTGCACCACCAGATCGCCACACTCGAGCTGTTCCAGCGCCTGGTGCGCGAGCCTGGAACGGGGCGCGGCAGCGTGATGGTGCTGCACGACATCAACCTTGCTGCACGCTATGCCGACCACATCATCCTGCTCGATGGCCGCGGCGGAGTGATTGCCGGTGACCGCGACGCTGTGCTGCGTGCGGACCTGCTTGGCCAGGCTTTTGGTCACCCATTGCGCCGCATCGAGCACGAAGGGCGGGTGGTGTTCCTGCCGGACTGAGGTGCCCCGGCGAGTGAAGCCGTTGAAGCTGATGCAGAGGCCGGGCGCGTCTGCCCGGATGCGCGCCACAGAAGGCGCCTTAGCCTGTGGCCGAGCGTGCATTGCGCGTCGTAAGGACGTACGCTCTCGCCCTCTGGACGCGACCTGGCACGCCGGGCGGCGTCATCGACATGAAGCTGGACGCATTTGACATCGCCGCAGGGGCGAAGGCGGCGGCCGGTATGGAGCAATTGACATGACTATTCCCGATCTTGCCGTTCATCGTCCCGGTCCCCAGCCCGGCTGGGTGTATCTGGTGGGGGCAGGCCCTGGTGATCCGGAGCTGTTCACGCTGCGCGGTGCGCGACTGGTGGCCGGGGCGGATGTCGTCGTGTACGACAACCTCGTTAGCCCAGCCATCGTCGAGCTCGCGCCTGCCGCGGCGGAGCGGATCTACGTCGGCAAGAAGGCTGCCGACCACTCGCTGCCTCAGGACGAGATCAACCAGCTGCTGCTGGAACTCGCGCAGCAAGGCAAGCGTGTCGTGCGCCTGAAAGGCGGCGACCCCTTCATCTTCGGTCGTGGGGGCGAGGAGATGGAGGTGCTGGTCGATGCGGGCATCCCGGTCGAGGTCATCCCCGGCGTAACCGCGGCGGCGGGTGTCGCGGCGTACGCGGGCATTCCGCTCACTCACCGCGACCACGCCCAGTCCGTGGTGTTCGCAACCGGCTTCCTCAAAGAGGGCAAGGTCGATCTCGACTGGCCGATGCTGGCGCGTCCGCATCAGACTGTGGTGATCTACATGGGCATTTCGCGGTTGGCCGATATCTGTGCGCAGTTCGTCGCCCACGGCCTGCCGCCGGAGACGCCGGCCGGGGTCATTGAGCGCGGTACCACGCACGCCCAGCGCGTGGTGGTGGGTAACCTCGCGACACTGGCGCAGCGTGTGCTGGAAGAAGGTGTGCGCCCGCCCTCGCTGACGGTGATCGGCAGCGTGGTCGGCCTGTACCCCAAGCTCGCCTGGTTCGAACCCCAGGACCAGCCCAAGTCCTCGCCGCTGCCGCATGCCGGTTGCGCCGTGGTGCACGGCAAGGGCGCAGCGTGAGCGCTGCAGGGGGGCGTGCCTGCCCGGCGCTGCTCGTTGCCGCACCGGCCTCCGGCCAGGGCAAGACCACCATCACCGCGGCGCTTGCGCGCATGCACACCCGGCTCGGACGGAGGGTGCGGGTGTTCAAGTGCGGGCCGGACTTCCTCGACCCGCAGATCCATGCGGTGGCGAGCGGGGCTCCGGTGCATAACATCGACCTCGGCATGTGCGGCGAGGCCGACATTGCTGCGCGCCTGTACGCTGCTGCCGGCGAGGCAGACCTGATCCTGGTCGAAGGCGTGATGGGGCTCTACGATGGCACCCCTTCCGCCGCCGACATTGCACGCCGTTTCGGGATCCCGGTGATGACCGTGATCGACGCACGCGCGATGGCGCAGACCTTCGGCGCCGTCGCACACGGCCTGGCGCACTATCAGCCGGGACTGTCCTTTGCGGGTGTACTTGCCAACCACGTCGGTAGCGCGCGCCATGCCGACATGCTACGTGCGGCGCTGCCTGCGGGCATGCGCTGGTTCGGCGCAGTCATGCGCGACGCCGAGGCTGCGCTGCCAGAGCGCCACCTTGGCCTGCTGCAGGCGGCGGAGATCGCCGACCTGGACGAGCGCCTGGACCGCCTTGCCGATCATCTGCAGCAGACGGGCGCGGCCGCGCTGCCGCCCGCGGTGAGTTTTCCGCCAATGGCGCTGCCCGCACCCCCGCCGCTGCTGGCGGGGCGGCGCATCGCCATTGCTCGCGATGCTGCCTACGGCTTCATCTATCCGGCCAATCTTGACACCTTGCGCGCACTGGGTGCCGATCTGGCGTTCTTCTCCCCGCTCGCAGGCGAGACGCTGCCGGCGGGCAGCGCCGCGGTATGGCTGCCTGGTGGCTATCCCGAGTTGCATGGCGCGGCGCTGGCGGCCAACGTGCGCCTGCGCGCCGACCTCCATGCCCACGTGGCGGCCGGACGGGCGCTGCTTGCCGAGTGCGGTGGCATGATGAGCCTGCTCGAAGCTGTGGTGGACAAGGCAGGCGTCGAGCACGCCTTTGCCGGCGTGCTGCCGGGGCGGGCGATCATGCAGCAGCGTCTGGCTGCGCTCGGAATGCAGCAGGCGGACCTGCCCGAAGGGCGTATCACCGGTCACACCTTCCATTATTCGAAGACCGTGACACCGCTCGAGCCCTGGCTGCGTGCGCAACGGCCGGATGGCGGCGAGGGCGAGGCGGTGTATCGGCTCGGCTCGATTACCGCCTCCTACATGCATTTCTGGTTCCCTTCCAACCCGACCGCCGTTGCGGCCCTGTTGGCTGGCAACGCCCGCGCGGCGTAGGCACGTCGCGCCGCCCGATGGCGTGCCATAGGAGCGACGCAAGTCGCGAGCCTTTCGTCGCACCCGCCACCCCCATCGCCTTCACCCCCTCGCGGCTGGCGCCGCTCCTACGGGGGCGCGCGCGGTGTGCGGTAGGAGCGACGCAAGTCGCGAGCCTTTCGTCGTCCCGCCCAACCCCCCATCGCCTTCACCCCCTCGCGGCTGGCGCCGCTCCTACGGGGGGCGCGCGCGGTGTGCGGTAGGAGCGACGCAAGTCGCGAGCCTTTCGTCGCACCCGCCCACCCCCATCGCCTTCAACCCTTCACGGCTGGCGCCGCTTTCCACCGAACAGCGCGGTAAGGGCGATTGCCGGGGGCTGGTCATCAGGGCGTACCCAGCGCTCTCGCGGCGGCTTCTGCGATCGCGCCTGCGAGCCGCGCCATCACCGGGGACTGTACCTGCCAGTGGTGCCAGTAAAGCACCACCTCCTCACGTTGCGGGGCGAGGTCGATCAGCTCGCCCCGCGCCAGGTGGGCGCGGGCCTGGATCTCGGGGATGAAGCCGTAACCCAGGCCGGCGACCGCGAAGGCCATGAAGCCCTCGGAAGAGGGTACGACGTGGTGAGGGTACTGCCCGGTATCCAGCCCGAAGTGTCGCTGCAGGAAGGCCTCGTGCATGTCGTCGTTGCGGCCAAAGATGATCGCCGGCGCGTGCGCCAGCGCGCTGCGGCTGAGGCCGCGCGGGAACCAGCGTGCGCGGAAGGCCGGCGAGGCAGCGCACAGGTAAGGCATCTCGCCAAGCCGGATCGCTGCGCAGCCGCGCATCGGGTCCGGGCGGGTGGAGACGCAGCCCAGTACCTCGCCGTCGGCCAGCAGGGCATGAGTGTGATCCTGGTCGTCCACCACGCAGTCGAGGACCAGGCCCTCTTCACGGACCACTTCGGCGACGGCGCCTATGAACCAGGTTGCGAGCGAGTCGGCGTTGACGCCAACCGCAAGCCGCATCGGGCCGTGGCGCTGTCCCGGCTCCAGGGCGCGTCGCGCTTCGGTCTCCATCAGTCGTAGCTGGGCGAGGTAAGGCAGCAGGCGACGGCCGGCCGGCGTCGGGCGCACCGGCTTGCTGCGCACCAGCAGCACCTGACCGAATTCGGCCTCCAGCAGCTTCACCCGTTGCGACACCGCGGACTGGGTGAGCGCCAGGCGGCGCGCGGCGCGCTCGAAGCCGCCTTCCTGCAGCACGGCTTCGAAGGCGAGCAGGCGATGGTCGATCATTAGCAGTTTTTGTTGAAAATGAATTAAATCGATTTTACTTAATAGTGCGTTTCTGTGGCGCTACATTTGGTCATTGCGGTGCTGCACCGCTCGCTGCATACAAAGGATCGCGCGGGCGCTGCCGCCGACCCATAACGACAACGGAACGCATCATGAGCAATGTCTACTTAAACGGCTTCATCCTCACGCTTGGCCTGATCATGGCGATCGGCGCGCAGAACGCCCACGTGCTGCGCCAGGGGCTGCGCGGCGAGCACGTGCTGCTGACCGTGAGCGTGTCGGCACTGTGCGACATGGCGCTGATCCTGGTCGGCATCGCAGGGCTTGGCAGCCTTTTCGTCGCCAGCCCGGACCTGATGGCAATGGCGCGCTACGGTGGCGCCGCATTCCTGTTCTGGTACGGTGGCCGCGCCCTGCGCTCGGCGCTGCGCGGGGGGCGGGAAATGAACCTCGCCGAGCACAAACGCATGTCGCGAGGCCAGGCCCTGCTCGCGGCGGCCGGTTTCAGCCTGCTCAACCCGCACGCCTATCTCGATACCGTGGTGCTGCTCGGCTCGATCGGTAGCCAGCAGGCGGAGGATCTGCGTCCGCTTTTCGCCGCCGGTGCGATCAGTGCGTCGATCGTGTGGTTCGTGCTGCTCGGCTACGGTGCGCGTCTGCTCGTGCCGCTGTTCTCCCGTCCGCTGGCGTGGCGCGTGCTGGACGGGCTGGTCGCCCTGATGCTGTGGGGGATCGCCGCATCGCTGCTGCTGGCATAGGGTGAGACCGGGGTGGCCGCTATAATCGTGGCCTTGGCGCCTGCTGCGCCGCTCTTGTCCAGGATCTCGCCGTGTCCGAACGTCTCACCGTTGCCCTGCAGTACGTCCTGCCCAAGCGTCTGCTTACCCAGCTTGCCGGCAAGCTGGCCGGTCTCGAGGGCGGACGCGTGACCACTGCCGTTATCCGCTGGTTCATCAAGCGCTACGGCGTGGATATGGCCGAAGCGGCCAATCCCGACCCGGCAAGCTACGCCAGCTTCAACGCATTTTTCACCCGCCCGCTGCGCGAAGGTGCGCGGCCGCATGCCGAGGCCGACTTCGTGTGCCCGGTGGATGGTGCGATCAGCCAGTTCGGGCCCATCGAGCGCGACCAGATCTTTCAGGCCAAGGGGCACTTCTATTCCACCGCTGCGCTCGTGGGTGGCGACCGCAGCCTGGCTGCCTGCTTCGAGGACGGTGACTTCGCCACCCTGTACCTGTCGCCGCGCGACTACCACCGCATCCACATGCCCTGCGCGGGACGCCTCACCCAGATGATCTACGTGCCTGGCGAACTGTTCTCGGTCAATCCGGCCACCGCGCGCGGCGTACCGGGCTTGTTTGCGCGTAACGAGCGTGTGGTGTGCGTATTCGAGGGCGAGTTCGGGCCCTTCGTGATGGTGCTGGTGGGTGCGACCATCGTCGGCAGCATGGCGACCGTATGGCACGGCGTCGTCAATCCGCCGCGGCGGCCGGACATCGAGAAGCGCGCTTACGCCGAGGGCGAGGTCGTGCTCGAGCAGGGCGCTGAAATGGGGCGTTTCCTGCTCGGTTCAACCGTGGTGATGCTGTTCCCGCGCGACGTGCTGCGCTTCAGTTCCGAGTGGGTCGCAGCGCGGCCGGTACGCATGGGCGAGGCCATGGCGCAGTGCAAGAAGGTTGAGGACTGAGCGTCCTCGCTTGCACCGTCGCGGTGCGAGCCATGCTGTCCATGCACGCTGGTGAGGCATGCTGCAGGCGGGATATTGCGCTGCAATATTCTTGTAACGTCATTATGCTGTCAAAAAGATGCGCTAAAACAGGTGTTTGGCGCCTGCTGTCGGGTTGCGGCAGAGGGTGCCGAAGCTGGCACGGTTGAAGCTTTGATAACTGTGCCTTTCCACAAGAGCATCAGGAGACAGATCATGCCCAGCCGTCCGATCCATCAGGTTCTCGCCGAGCGTCCCTTCGTCAGCGTCTCGATCTTCAAGCCGGTGCGCGAAGTCACCCGCATGATGCAGGACCTGCACTGCAGCGCTGCCCTCATCACCGAGCATGGCGTGCTCACCGGCATCTTCACCGAACGGGACGCCACTTTCCGCGTGCTTGCCGCCGGCCTCGATCCCGACGCCACGCCGGTCGGTGAGGTGATGACCCACAACCCGCAGACGCTGACCGATGACAAGCCCTTCGGCCATGCCCTGCATCTGATGTTCGAGAACGGCGTGCGCCACGTGCCGGTGGTCGATGCCGACCGTCGTCCGCTTGGCGTGGTGACGGCGCGCGATGCGCTTGCGCTCGATGCCCTGGACTTCGGTTCCGAACTGGTGCGTCGCGAGGAAATCACCGTCATCCTCTGAGCGATCCGTGCTGCGGGGCGATCGCCCTGCAGCACGACTTCCCGGTTTCGCTTACAGCAGCCCCATGCGCTTTGCAGCTTCGCGCAGTTCGGCGCGGAAGTCGGGGTGGGCAATGCCGATCAGCGCTTGCGCGCGTTGCTTGGCGGTCTTGCCGCGAAGTTCGGCGACGCCATACTCGGTCACCACGTAGTTGATGTCGTTCTTGCTCGTGGTGACATGAGTGCCGGGCGAGAGCACTGGCGCGATCCGCGACACGGTGTCGTTCTTTGCCGTCGACGGCAGCACGATGAAGGCCTTGCCGTCCTTCGAACGGTTGGCTGCGCGCACGAAGTCCACCTGGCCGCCGGTACCCGAGTAGGGCAGGTGGCCCAGGCTCTCCGAGCCGCACTGGCCGAGCAGGTCGATCTGCAGCGTGGCGTTGATCGCGCACAGCTTGTCGTTGCGCGCTGCGATGTAGGGGTCGTTGGTGAAGTCCACCGGGTGCATCTCGACCGCCGGGTTGCGATGCAGGTGGCGATACAGGCGCCGCGAGCCGAGCGCGAAGGTGGCAACCGTCTTGCCCGGCATGAAGGTTTTCTGGCGGTTGGTGACGGCGCCGGATTCGATCAGCGACAGGATGCCGTCGCCGATCATCTCGGTGTGGATGCCGAGGTCGCGCTTGTGCTGCAGCTGCATGACGACCGCGTCGGGGATGCCGCCGTAGCCGATCTGCAGTGTGGCGCCGTCGTCGATGAGGTCGGCGACGTACTTGCCGATGGCTTCCTGTACCGGGCCGATCTGTGGCAGGCCGACCTCGAACAGCTCCTCGGCGCTTTCGACCAGGCCGGTGACCTGCGAGATGTGGATGTGGCAGTTGCCGTTGGCGAACGGCACGTTCGGGTTCACTTCGAGCAGCACCACGCGGGCGCGCCGGATCGCTGCCATCGTGTAGTCGGGCGCCAGCGCCAGGCTGAAGTAACCGTGCTCGTCCATCGGCGAGGCCATCGACACCACCACGTCGGCCGGCGACAGGCCGCGGTCGATCAGCATCGGCAGCTCGGAGAAGTAGGCGGGAATGAAGTCCACCCAGCCCGCCTGGCCACCTGCACGGGTGGCGCCGCCGAAGAAGTAGGCGTCGTGGCGGATGTTCGCGCGCGTCTCGGGGTCGAGGTAGGCAAACTTGCGCAGCGGCAGGATCTGGCTCACCGCGACGTCGCGCAGCGCGTTGCGGCGTTCGGACAGTGCGTGCAGCAGCGCGGGCGGCTCACCGACGCCGGTGGGTACGACCACCGTGTCGCCGTCGCGCACGAAGCCGGCGGCATCGGCGGGTGTCATGCGCCGTTCGAGATAAAGGGCTTGCGGCTCGGTCATGCTGTCCTCCGTGGCAACGGTGCTTTTAGTGGCGTAACCGCGGATTATACCGGGTTCCATACTGGTGCGTATGGATGCGATGTGGCGTCAGGCTGTCGCGCCTGTTTCGCTCATGCTTGGGGCAATCGCTGGGATGTGCAGTTCGAAGCAACTGCCCCTGCCCTTTGCGCTGCTGGCCGTGAGGCTGCCGCCCAACACGTTGGCGACGGCGTTGAAGGCGATGTGCAGGCCCAGTCCGGTACCGCCGCGCCCCTTGCGCGTGGTGAAGAAGGGTTCGAACACCTGCTCCAGTACGCTTGCGTCCATGCCTTGTCCATCATCGCTGACGGTCAGCCTGATGCGTCCGTCCTCAGCGCGGCGTGCGGCGATGACGATCGTGCCCTGCTCGCGATCTTCGAATGCGTGGATCAAGGCGTTGTTGATGAGGTTGGCCAGGACCTGCCCGAGCGGGCCCGGATAGCTGTCGAGTTCCAGGCCGGGCTGGATGTCGGTCTCGATCGAGAACGGCAGGCGTCTGATCGAGGGCCGCAGCGTGATGATGATCTCGTCGACGACCTCGTCGAGCATGAAGCGACGGCGCTGGGCACTCGACTGATCCACGGCGACCTGCTTGAAGCTGGTCACAAGGTCGGCGGCACGGCTCAGGTTCCGCGTTGCGATGTCTGCCGCCTGGTCTACGTTGAGCAGGAAGGTATCGAGGTCCGAGCGTCGCAGCCCGGCCTGCATGCAGCGGCGGAAGTCGCCGGCCTGCCCCTGCAGCGTGCTCACCGCCATCAGCCCGTTGCCGATCGGAGTGTTGAGTTCGTGGGCGACGCCGGCCACCAGGCCGCCGAGGGCGGCCATCTTTTCGGCGCGTACGAGTTCGTGCTGGGTGCGCTCGAGCTCTGCCAGCGTGGCCTGCAGCGAACGGTTGCTTTCGGCGAGGGCCTCGGTGCGCTGGGCTACGCGCTGCTCCAGGTCGAGGTTGAGCGATTGCAGGTGCGCGGCCATCGCCTCAAGGTCGCCGGACAGGGCATTGAGCTCGACCACCGGGCCACGCGGCCAGTGGCCCTGCCTGCCGTGCGCTGTGTCGCGGGCCTGGGCAATGATGCTGTTCAGTGGCGCGAGCAGAAGCTGCGCGAGGCTGCGTGACAGCATTACACCGAGCAACAAGGCGATCGCGAACGCCGCCCCGATGGCGATCACCATACGGCTCACACGTGGGTTGTCGAGGCCGGTCGGGGCAATGGTGACGAAGCGCCAGTTGAGGGCCTCCGAGAGCGCCAGCCCGGCGTGGTAGCGCTGTCCTTCGAAGTCGATGTAGGGGGGCAGGGGGGTGCCTGCAAGGCTGGCCTGAAGAAGCGGCAGGCCGTTGAGATTCATGCGTCGGGCACCCGGGCCGTGGCGGGACTCGGTGATGACCTCGCCACGGCTATCGATTACCCAGAGTGCTGCAAGGCGAGTGCTGCCGGTTTCTTCCAGGGTGCTCAATACGGCGTCGAGCGGCACCTCGCCGATCAGTACGTGCGAGTCACCGGCCGGTGTCGCGACGCCAACGGTGAGCACCCCCGAGAGCGCGGACAGGTAGGTGTCACTCCAGGTCGTACTGCGGGTCGCCTGGGTTGCGCGCAACAAGGGGGTGGATGACAGATCGCTACCGAGGATCTCGCTGCGTAGCCGGCTCATCGACGAGTCCAGTCCTGCCGCTGTCACACGCCCGTTGGCATCGACGAGGTAAAGCGCTCGCAGCATCGGAGTGCGCGCGATGATCATGTCGAGGACGCCCGCGAATACCTCTGCGTCAACCAGAGCATGACTCTCGCCTACCACCTCCAGGCGCGACTCAAGAGCACCGAGCACGATCTGTGTGCGGTTGGCGTGGTCGTTGGCCTGCAACTGCACTTCGCGCTGGGTCTCATCTTCGAGGGCGGGAATGCTGATCGCGAGCAGGGCCGCTACCACCAGCACCACGACCATGACGGTCGTGGCGGCCATGATGGCAACGACGAAGCTGCGCAGCCGCCAGTTCCGGAGGGTCATTCAGCGCACCAGGACGAACTGGCCGTCGCGGATCTCTGCGAAATGGATCGGCCGCGTGCTGTCGCCGAAGGCGTCGATCTCGATCAGGTGCTGCAAGCCGGGGTAGGGGCCGTGGCGCAGGACGGCGTCCTTCACGGACTGCCCGCTCTTGCGCCGTTCCAGTGCCTGGAACAGCACGATGCCGGCATCGTAGCTGGCGATCGCGCTATAGCCGGGGTCGCGCTGGAAACGGGCCCGGTAGGCGTCGCGGAAGGCAGTGAAGCGAGGCGCTTCGTCGGTGCGATCGTGGGATTGCGCGATCAACAGTCCGTTCACGGCCTGGCCGCCGAGCTCCACCAGCTGTTCGCTTGCGGCCCATTCCGCGGCAGCGAGCGGCATGTTTGGTGAGAGCTTGCGCGTCTGTTGTGCAAGCCGCGCGACATCCACTGCATTGGCGATGAACAGCAGCCCATCGGGTTCGGTTTCGAGAAGGCGTGCGGCGACCTCGCTGAACATCGTATCTGCGGCGGATTCGAACTCGACCGCGGCAATGACCTCTCCGCCGTAGGCTGGGAACTGGCTGCGCAGTTCGGTGAGCCAGGACTCGGAGAATGCCCGGTTGCGTACGTCGTAAGCCACAGCCAGCCGGTGCAGGCCGCGTTCGGCTAGCACGCGGGCATAGTCCGCGGCATTGTCGCGCGTGCTGCGGTTGAGCCGGATCAGCATGTCGTCCTTGCCGACGAAGTGCATTGCCGTGATGACAGGGCTGAGGACAACGACGCCTGCTGCGTCGGCCAGCGGGAGGATGACATCGGCCATCGCGCTGGTGTACGGGCCGACAATCACCGCCGGGCGGGCACGGATCAGCGCTTGCATGGCTTGGTGAGCAGTGGCAGCGTCCTGGCCGTCGTCACCGACCAGCAGTTGCAGCGGACGGCCTCCGATACCACCCGCCGCGTTGCGCTCCTCGATGGCAAGGGTGAGCGCATTGCGCGCCGCTTCACCGGTGTCTGTGGTGCGATTGGAGAGGCCGGCGATGAAGCCAATCACGATCGGCTCGGGTTTGCCGCATGCGGCCAGCAAGGCCGCGAGCAGAAAGATGAGGATGCGTTGTACGCTCATGCGACTCTTGTCCGGTATGTCTGCAGCCACTGCAAGAGCGCATCGAGCGGCATCGGTCGCGCGTAGAGGTAGCCTTGCGCTTCGTTGCAGCCCATCGCGCGCAGGCGTTCGGCCTGGCGTTCGGTCTCCACACCCTCGGCAAGCACCGCGATGCCAAGGCAATGGCCGAGGGGTACGATCATCTCCGCAATGCGGGCGCCGGGGCGGCAGCTGTCGAGCAGGGCGATGAAGCTGCGGTCGATCTTGAGCCGGTCCACCGGGAGCTGGTCGAGGTAGGACAGCGATGAAAAGCCGGTCCCGAAATCATCGATCGCGATCTCGACGCCCAGTGCCTTGACTTCGGCGAGAAGCGCGGACACCCGGGCCATGCCCATGACGGCCACTGACTCGGTGATCTCCAGTTCGAGCAGCCCTGGCGCCACCCCGCTCTCCTGCAGGGCGAGGCCGAGCTGTTCGGCATAGCTGCGGTCGCGCAACTGAGCGGGCGAGACGTTGATGGCCATGCGGATGTCGCTGAAGCCGGCATGGTCGAGTTGCGCGAGTGCGCCCAGTGCGGTGCGCATGACCCAGTTCCCCAGCAGGGTGATGATGCCGGAGCGCTCGGCTACCGGGATGAACTGGTCTGGCGGGACGAAGCTGCCATCGGCCCTGCGCCAGCGCAGCAGGGCCTCCACGCCGGTGACCCGTCCGCTTTCCAGTGAGAGCTGCGGCTGGAAAGCGAGAAAGAGCGCATCGCTGCCGAAGGATTGCTGCAGTTCGTGCAGCAGCCGGGTGTGCTGGCGCGACTCCAGCCCGATTGCCGAGGTGTAGAACTCGTGCTCGCCCTGTCCGCGCGCCTTGGCGCGCTTGAGCGCGATGGATGCATCCTTGAGCAGTTCGGCCCCAGCGCTGGAGCCGGTGTCGGCTCGCACGAAGCCCATGCACGCCGACACCGGGCGCTCGATACCGTCGAACACGTAAGGGGTTTCGAATAGTGGTGCGAGGTGGGCGGGCGACACCAGGGTTTCGTCGCCGCAGATCGCGAACACATCGCCCGAGACCCGTGCGATCGAGCACGAGCCCGGCAGGGCCTTGCGAAGGCGGCTGGCGATGGCGCCAAGCAGGCGGTCGCCATAGACGTGGCCGAACATGTCGTTCGTCTCGGCAAACTGGTCGAGGTCGATGAGGGCGATCGTGCAGCCCGCGAGGGCGTCGGCCTCGATCGCAGTGTCCAGGTGCTGGACGAAGGCGCTACGGTTGGGCAGACCCAGCAAGGGGTCGACAAAGGCGATCTCGCGCAGCCGGGTGACCAGTTCGACGTTGTCCGCGCACAGCGAGATGTTGGTGCAGAACACGCCGAGCAGTTCGCGATCGACGTCGCCCAGGGGTTCGGGTGAATCGATGAAAACGGCATAGCGGGTATCCTCGTGGCCGGAAAAGCACAGCGTGACACTGGTTTCGGTTACGAGGTTGCGCTGTTCGCGCAGGCAGCGGGTGAGGTTCGAGATGATCTGCGGATCGCCGATCTCGGAGACGGGGTGCTGGACGAGGTGGCTGAAGCAGCCCGCCGCGGCGATGATCCTGAGTTGTTCTGCGGTCAGGCTGTCCGGGTCGCCGCTGGCGCTTGCGCACACCAGTCCTTCCGAGGGGATGCCGAACAGGCCGGCGATCTGGGTGATCACCCCGGCGGCGAAGCCCTGTACGCCGTCGTGCGCCATCAGGTGGTGGCTGGAGGCCACGATCTGCTCCAGGCCCCTGCGGCTCTCGTCGAGCTGACACAACTGCGCGTAGGAACGGATTGCCGCGGTCAGCGAGGTAAACAGCTTGGTGCGAGTGAGTTCGCTCTTGGTCTTGTAGTCGTTGATGTCGTAGCGGCGGATCGTGTCGATCTCGGGCGCCTGGCCGGGCTGGCCGGTGCGCAGGATGATGCGCGTGTTGTGCAGGCCCAGTTCGCCGCGGATGCCTTCCACCGCGACGAGCCCGGCGTCGGAGGCCTCCATCACCACGTCGAGCAGCACGACCGCGACGTCGCGCTCGGCGCGCAACACGGCCATGCATTCCGCCGCCGAATGGGCGTGGAGCAGGCGCAGTGGGCGCTCCTCTATGTCCAGGCCGCGGAGGGCGAAACGGGTGCTCTCATGGACGTCCTCGTCGTCGTCGACGATGAGAACGGTCCAGCTGCGTCTTCCATGGGCCGGCGCAGGCCCAGGCAGAGGGGAGTCGTCGATGAACTCGACCAGATCGTCGCCATGAGGCCCCATGAGTCGTTCCGCCTGGATGAAGAAGCGCAAAGCGAATGCCCTCCACGGTCCTGGTACGCGCAGTGCGTGCCAGGACCCGTGTCAGGCGTGGATGCATCCTTGCTTCAATCTTAAACGGTCTCTGCAGGCGCTGCGAAGGGGGCGCCTGACAGCGATTACCCGGGGTGGGGCCCCCGGGGAGGTCAGCGATTGCCGCTGCCGGGCTTGGCCGCGAACAGGGCCGGACGCTGGGCAGGTCGTCCGCTCGTGCCGCGGCCCTGCCCGTGCGGCGCGCGATTGCCGTCTGCGCCTGGGGCGCGCCCGCTGTTGCCGCGGTTGCCATCGAAGCGGTTGCCATCGACATCGGGGCGGGGCGCCGGCCGGCGATTGCCGTCGACGTCGCCATGGGGGCGCGGCTGAGTGCGGCCGTCGGTCTTGGCGACCGATGAGCTGCGCCCGCCGTTGCCACGATTGCCGCCGCGCGCTGCATCGCCGCTGGCGGCACGCCCCTGGCTCTGGCCGGGGCGCCCGCCGCCGCGACGCTGCAGGGGTTCGCGCCGATGGTCGGCATCATGTGCAGCCTCGGCGCCGGCACTGGGGACGAAATCTTCCGCGGTCGCACGCTCGATGCGGCGCTTGATCAGACGCTCGATCGCCGTCAGCAGCTTGAGCTCTTCCCGGTCGACCAGCGAGATCGCGTGGCCTGCGGCACCGGCGCGGCCGGTGCGGCCGATGCGGTGCACGTAGTCCTCGGGAACATTGGGGAGCTCGAAGTTGACCACCTGCGGCAGCTGATCGATATCCAGGCCGCGTGCGGCGATGTCGGTGGCGACCAGCACGGGCAGCGAGCCGTCCTTGAACTGCGCCAGTGCGCGCGTGCGTGCGGCCTGGCTCTTGTTGCCATGGATGGCGGCCGCAGGGATGTCGTGTTTGCTGAGGTACTCGGCCAGCTTGTTGGCGCCATGCTTGGTGCGGGTGAACACCAGCGCCTGGAACCACTGCTTCTCCTTGATCAGGTGCGCGAGCAGTTCTCGCTTGTGCTTCTGGCCCACTTCGTAGACGGCCTGGTCCACTCGCTCGGCCGTGGTGTTGCGCGGTGCCACCTCCACGGTGCCAGGCTTGTGCAGCAGGCCGTTGGCGAGTTCGCGGATCTCGTCGGAGAAGGTCGCCGAGAACAGCAGGTTCTGGCGCTTCTTGGGGAGCAGGGCGAGGATCTTGCGGATGTCGCGGATGAAGCCCATGTCGAGCATGCGGTCCGCTTCGTCGAGTACCAGGATCTCCACGCCCGACAGGTCGAGCGTGCGCTGGCTGACGTGGTCGAGCAGGCGGCCCGGCGTGGCGACCAGGATGTCCACCCGCTTCTTCAGCGCACTGATCTGCGGGTTGATGTTGACACCGCCGAACATGACCAGCGAGCTGAGCGGCAGGTGCTTGCCATAGGTCTTGACCGACTCCTCGACCTGCGCCGCGAGCTCGCGCGTGGGCGTGAGGATGAGGCAGCGCGGTCGCCCGGGCGGATGCGGGTGTGCATGGGTGGCTGCCAGCATGTGCAGCACCGGCAGGGTGAAACCTGCGGTCTTGCCGGTGCCGGTCTGGGCCGCTGCGAGCAGGTCACCGCCGGCAAGCACTTGGGGAATGGCCTGGGCCTGGATGGGCGTGGGGTGGGTGTAGCCCGCCTCGCCGATGGCGCGCAGGATGGGTTCCGCCAGCGCGAGGCTGGCAAAAGTCAGTTCGGGGTTCATTCGATGGTCCGGCGCGAGCCCGTCGCGCGTTGTACGGCGACACCAATCCGGGCTGCGGGAAAGGGATCCGGGCCGAGGCCGTGCGGATCGTTTCAGGAGACGCTGCGAACGACTGGTGCACCGCAGCGAGGCTGGACTATAAGCGCTTCGTGTCCGTTTAGCGAGGTCTTTCGCACGTGCACCAAGGTAGGGGGCGGCCCACGGCTGCGCAGGGCGTGATTCTTGGTTACACTCCCCGGCTCGTCCACGACCGTGCGCCTGCCCGAATGCACGATTTCGAACCCCGATCCAGCGTCATCCGCCTGCGCGCCCGGCTCGCGCGGCGCTTGACGTGGTGGGCGATCGGCGGCGTGGCCGCGGTGCTGGCGACCGGCTTGCTGGTGTTGGTGGTCGCTGCGGCATGCGCGGCACGGGCCTGGTTGGCGATCGAGTCCGGTCAACCCGTGGAGACCGTGATGTGGGTGGGGGCGATGCTGGTCATGGCCCTCGCCGCGGTCGGTTTGCTGAATGCCTTGTCGACGGGTGTCCCAGTTGCGGAGGGTGTCCGCCTGCCGAGGGCGGTTGCGCCCGATCTGTTCGCGCTGCTGGACGAACTTGCGGCGCAGACTGCGGTAGCCCCGGTGCACGTCGTGCGCATAACCGGAGAAATCAACGCTGCCGTGATGCAGCGCCCGGCGCTTAACCTGGTAGGGCCGCTGCGGACCGAATTGCTCGTCGGTTTGCCCTTGGTGCATAGCGTCTCTCCCGAGCAGTTCGCTGCCGTGCTGGCGCACGAATTCGGCCATCTGGCTGCGCAGCGACGCGGGCGTGACGGCTGGTCCGCTCATGTGCGCGCATGGTGGGCGCGCATCCTCAATGCCGTGATCGATGATGAGGTCGGCGATGGTCGCTGGCTCGATCGTGCGGCAGAGCGCTACTTCCTGGACATGCAGCGGCTTGCGCGGATGGAGGAGTTCGAAGCCGATGCGGTGGCCGCGCGACTGGTTGGTGCCGAGTTGGTCGGCGAGACCCTCGTCGAGTTGAGCCGCAAGGCGCATTTTCTCGAGCACGACTACTGGCCGCGGGTTCAGGCCTTAAGGTCATCGGATGCCGGCTCGCGTGTGCGTCCGTTCCGTGAGATGGGGCACGGCGTACTCGCCGGCTATGCCCAGGCTGCCGCTGCCTGCGCGGATGTCGTGGAGGGCGTGCGCGACCGGCGCCACGACCTCCACCCGACGCCGCGGCGCCGCTTGCGTGCGCTGAGGGTCGCCTGCCGGCAGTTCCAGCTGCCGTTGCCGCAGGGTGCCGGGTCGGCGGCCGAACGCTTTTTCGCCGGGCTGGTACCGACCCTGGCCTGGGTCTTCGATCGGGAGTGGTGCGAGTACAGTCGCAGCCCCAGGCACCCGATGCTTGGTCCGGAGCAAGTGGCGTCGGTGCAGGGTTTTGTAGCCAGGCGCTGAGCGGTCTCCGGACTTCCCGATGTCAGCGTTCCTGGGTGCCCGCCGCGGCAGGTTGGGCTGAGGCGCGCCGGCTGCGCGCGGTCTCGAGGTGCGTACACAGTTGCTGTGCGCCGTCGAGGATGCGCGGCGTGTGGCGCTGGAGCAGGTCGGGCGGTACGAAGAACAGGTTGTCTGCGGCCGTGGCGGCCAGGGCCGGCCAGCGCTTCCATTCGTCCAGCCATTCGGGGCGCGCCTCGCCCATGCCGCTGGCGACGATCGCCTCAGGATTGGCAGCGAGTACGCCCTCAACGCCAATGGTGGGGGCCAGCTGCGGCAGCGTCCCGAATACGTTCTGTCCGCCGCAAAGACGAATCACGTCTGCGATCAGGTGCTCGTCGTTGATTGTCATCAGCGGCCGATTCCAGATCTGGTAGAAGGTGCGTACGGGCGCTTGCTCGCTGTAGCGTGCGCGCAGTTCGGCGTGACGCTGGCGAAAGTCGCTGGCGTTGGCGTTGGCCACTGTGCTGCTGCCCGCCAGCGCGCCCAGGGACTCCAGGCTGCGGGCCACGTCGTCCAGGCTGCGCGGCTCGTTGATCCAGATCGGGATGCCGAGCGCCTGCAGGCGCTCGAGGTGCTGGCCGCGGTTGCCGCTGCGCCAGCCGACGACCAGGTCGGGGCGCAGCCTCGCCACCGCTTCAAGGTCGACCTGGGTGTAGCTGCCGACCTGGGGCAGTTCGCGCGCCGCCGGGGGGTAGTCGCTGTAGGCCACTACGCCGACGACATGCTCGCCTGCGCCGGCCGCGAACAGGAGTTCGGTGACGTGCGGCGCAAGGCTGACGATGCGCTGTGCAGGGCGTTGCAGGCGCACGACCTTGCCGGCATCGTCGGTCAGTTCGATCTGCGCCAGCGCGGTGCCGGAACTGGCCAGCACCAGCGTGGCCGTCACGCGGGCGGCGGTGCTCAGGCACGCGCCGATGTGGCGGGTGGGGGACGATGCTTGATTCATTACGACGATGTTCCTCGGGTTGCGGTGACGGCGGACCAGCACGGATCAGGTGCTGCTGGCCGCGGCGATGGTACTGGCGGCGCAGGCGCTGAGGGCCGTTTCGAGGCGCGCCCACTCCGCCTCGTTGGCCGGTAGGCCGAAGCGCACGGCGGGTGGGTGTTCGAACAGGCGGGTGAGAATGCCTTGCTGCGCAAGTCGCGCGTGCAGCACACCGGCGTCGCTGCGCGCGATCCATTTGAACAGGGCCGGGCCGCGCGGCTGGCCGCAGCCGGTGTCTCGCAACAGGCGCGCCAGGCGCGCTCCGGCCATATCCAGCCTGCGCCGAGTGTCGTCCTGCCAGGCGCGGTCCAGCAGGGCATGGCGGGCGGCATGGCGGGCCGGGCCGCTGACGGTCCAGGGGCCCAGCCGTTCGGCCAGTGCTGCACGCACTGTGGCGGGTGCCAGCACGAAGCCGACGCGTGCGCCGGCGAGGCCGAAGAACTTGCCGATCGAGCGTAGCACCACCAGGCCGTCGGTGCCCGCCAGCGTGGCCAGGCTGGCCTCGGGGGTGGTATCGATGAAGGCCTCGTCGACCACCAGCCAGCCACCACGTGCGGCGAGCCGGCGGTGCGCGGCGAGCAGGCGTTCGCGTGGGAACAGCGTGCCGGTGGGGTTGTTTGGCTGCACCACGACGACGATGTCGTTGCTTGCGGCGACATCGTCGAGCGCTTCGGCAGCAAAGCTGCTTGCATTGTGATGGCGCCAGGCGTGCGCATGCTCGGCATAGCTGGGGGCAAGCACGCTCACGCGCACACCCGGGATGACTTGGGGCAGGGCCTGGATCGCCGGCTGCGAGCCGGCTACCGGCAGCAGCGCAGCGGTGCCGAAGTAGCCTGCAGCGGCGGCTTCGAGGCCGTCGTCGCCCTCCGGCAGCCGTTGCCAGGTCTCGGCCGGAATGGGCGGCACCGGATAAGGGTGCGGGTTGATGCCTGTGGATAGGTCGAGCCAGTCCGTGAGCGCGATGCCGTACTGCTGTGCGGCTCGCCTGAGCCGACCGCCATGTTCGATCATGCCTGCAGTCCTCCATGCACCTGCACGGCCAGAGCGAACAACAGTGCGAGCCCCAGCCACAGCAGCACGCCGTGGCGCACGAGGGCGACGGCGGCGCGGATCGTCGCCGCATCGGGTGCCGCGCCGGTGCCCAGCGGTGGGCGCTGTTCGAGCTTGCCGTGGTACACCGCGGGGCCGCCGAGGGCGACGCCAAGTGCGCCCGCGCCTGCAGCCATCACTGGACCGGCATTCGGGCTGTCCCAGGCCGGGGCCTGGCGGCGCCAGCATGCGAGCGCACTGCGGGTGCGGCCAAGCACAGCATAGGTGAGCGCGGTGAGGCGGGCAGGCACGAGGTTGAGCAGGTCGTCGATGCGCGCGGCCGCCCAGCCGAAGCGCAGGTAGCGTGGGGTGCGATAGCCCCAGCTCGCATCCAGCGTGTTGGCCAGGCGGAACAGCAGCGCACCGGCGCCGCCGGCGACGACGAACCAGAACAGCGCGCCGAACACCGCGTCGTTGCCATTCTCGAGCACCGATTCGGTCCCGGCGGCGGCTACGCCGGTGGCGTCCAGACTGGCGGTGTCGCGGCTGACGATCCAGCCCACGCGCTCGCGCGCCTGCGCCAGCTCGCCGGTGGCGAGTGGGGCTGCGATCGCCTCGGCATGCTCGGCGAGGCTGCGCGCGCCGAGTGCGAAGTAGAGCAGGGCGATGTCGACCACCCAGTGCGCCCACGGCGTCAGAGCGCGCAGGACGAGCACGAGTCCGACCCAGGGCAGTACCGCCACCGACCAGGCCAGCACGCCGGCCAGGCGCCCGTCGCCGGCGATGCGGCGTACAGCGGACTCGACCGCAGCTGCCCAGCGGCCGAAGCCGACGAGCGGGTGCAGGCGGCGTGGCTCGCCCAGCAGGCGGTCGGCGAGCACACCGGCGGCGAGCTTGCAGGTGAGGACGAGGGCGGGCGTGATCGGCATGGGGCGGTGGGTAGCGCTTGGCGCTTCAATCAATCGTGGGAGCAAGCGGCGCCAGCCGCGCGGTATTGGTCGTCCAGGCGCTTGCCTCGACATGCATGCAGGGGGCGGTCATCTCTGCCCGGGACCCGCAGTGGCGGAATCGGCGATAATCCGCCCCCTTCCTGAAGAACGTGATTTTACGCGATGTCTCCTCCTCTGACCCTGATGGTGCAAGGCACGACCTCCGATGCGGGCAAGAGCACGCTGGTGGCAGGACTGGCCCGCGTGCTGCGCCGGCGCGGCCTGAAGGTGGCGCCGTTCAAGCCGCAGAACATGGCGCTCAACTCAGCGGTCACCGCCGACGGTGGCGAGATCGGTCGTGCCCAGGCGCTGCAGGCCCTGGCCGCCGGCGTTGTGCCGCACACCGACTTCAACCCGGTGCTGCTCAAGCCCTCGAGCGACATCGGCGCCCAGGTCATCATCCACGGGCGCGCCACGGCGAACCTGTCGGCGCGCGATTACCACGCCTACAAGCCCACCGCGATGGCCGCCGTGATGCAGAGCTGGGGCCGGCTGTGCGCCGCCTACCACGCCGTGCTGGTGGAGGGGGCAGGCAGCCCGGCCGAGATCAACCTGCGCGACCGCGACATCGCCAACATGGGCTTTGCCGAGGCGGCCGACGTGCCGGTGGTGCTGGTCGCCGACATCGACCGCGGCGGTGTGTTCGCCCACCTGGTCGGAACCCTGGAACTGCTTTCCGCGCGCGAGCAGGCGCGGGTGAAGGGCTTTGTCATCAACCGTTTTCGCGGCGACATCGGCCTGCTGCAGTCCGGCCTGGACTGGCTCGAGGCGCGCACCGGGCGCAAGGTGTACGGCGTGATGCCCTACCTGCACGGTCTGTTTCTCGATGCCGAGGACGGGCTCGCCGACGCCGCCGCCGACGTGGCGGCCGGCAGCGGAGCGCTCAAGGTGGTGGCGCCGGTCTACCCGCGCATCTCCAATCACACCGATCTCGATGCCTTGCGCCTGCATCCGCAGGTCGATTTCCACTGGGTCGGGCCCGGACAGGCGATCCCGCCCGCCGACCTGATCGTGCTGCCGGGCTCCAAGAGCGTGCAGGCCGACCTCGCCTGGCTGCGTGCGCAAGGCTGGGAGGCAGCCATCCTGCGCCACCTGCGCTACGGCGGCCGCGTGGTGGGCATCTGCGGCGGCTTCCAGATGCTGGGGCAGACGCTGGCCGACCCGCTTGGGCTCGAGGGCCCGCCCGGCAGCAGTGCCGGACTCGGTCTGCTCGACATGGACACGGTACTCGAGCGCGACAAGCAACTTTGCAACGTGAGGGGCAGTCTGAGCGTGGAGCTTGACCACGGCCAGGCTGCAGTTGCCGGCTACGAGATCCACATGGGGCGGTCGGCAGGGCCGGCGCTGTCGCGCCCGGCCCTGGTGGTCGATGACGGTGCCGGCGCGCGTGCCGATGGCGCGCTGTCCGCCGATGGCCGCATCCTCGGCACCTATGTGCACGGGTTGTTCGATGCGCCGGAGGCACTGGCCGCGCTGCTCGCCTGGGCCGGGCTGGAGCGAGTGCAGGCAGTGGACCTGGCGGCGCGTCGCGAGGCCGACATAGACCGCCTCGCCGATGCCGTCGAGCGCCATCTCGATGTCGACGCCTTGTTCGACGGCAAGCTCCCGGCACTCAAGATCAACGCACAGGATTTCGCATGACCGAGCCGACCCCCACACCCGCACACGGCGCCGAGGCCTCCCCGCTCGGTCGCCCGGTGGCGTATCGCGACACCTATGCGCCCGAGCTGCTGTTCCCGATCGAGCGCCAGCTCAAGCGCGCCGAGCTTGGCATCGCAGTCGGCGCGCTGCCCTTCTTTGGCGAGGATTCATGGAATGCCTACGAGCTGTCCTGGCTTGACCCCCGCGGCAAGCCGGTCGTAGCGTTGGGCGGGTTCCGCGTGCCGGCAGATTCGCCCCGGCTGATCGAGTCGAAATCGCTCAAGCTCTATCTCAACGCCTTCAACCAGCAGCGCTGTGCTTCGCTTGAAGACGTGACGCAAACGATCGCGCGCGACCTGTCCGCTGCCGCCGGCGCGACTGTCGCCGTTTCCGTCGTCCCGCTCTCGGCGCGGCCGCAGCGCCACAGCGCCTATCCGGAGGGGCACTGCCTCGATGAGCTCGATATCGGTATCGATCGCTACCAGCCCGATCCCGGCCTGCTGTCTGCGGCAGGCGAGGAGGTCGCCGAGACGCTCTACTCGCACCTGCTGAAATCGAACTGCCTGGTGACCGGCCAGCCCGACTGGGGCACGCTGGTGGTGCGCTACCGCGGCCCGGCGATCGATCGCGAGGGCTTGTTGCGCTACATCGTCTCCTTCCGCGACCACAACGAGTTCCACGAGCAGTGCGTCGAGCGTGTGTTCTGCGATCTCATGGCGCGTTGCCGGCCTTGCGAGCTGGCGGTGTGGGCACGCTACACGCGGCGCGGCGGACTCGACATCAACCCTTTTCGCGCCAGTCACGCCCATCTGCGTGCGGACGAGGCGATGGAGGTCAGGCAGTAAGTGGCGCTGTCCTTGATTTTCGTCGTGGATTAATGCGCAACAGCGTTTTGCTTATGAGGTGGATCAATAGGCAAGGGGGGCGGGCTGGGTTAACATCGCGAGGCTGTCTCAACCAACACCACGAGGTAAGGAAGATGAAGGTTTTCGTTGCTGCTGCAGTTGCTGCAGGTCTCCTCTCCGCTGCGCCGGCGTTCGCGTCCGCCGAGCTGGCCAAGGCCAAGAACTGCATGGCCTGTCATGCAGTGGACAAGAAGCTCGTCGGCCCCTCCTACAAGGATGTCGCTGCCAAGTACGCAGGCCAGGGCGATGCGGTCGAAGTGCTCGCCGCCAAGATCCAGAAGGGCGGTTCGGGTAACTGGGGTCCGGTGCCGATGCCGCCCAACCCGCAGGTGAATGACGCCGACGCCAAGGCGCTGGCCGAGTGGGTGATGGCGCAGAAGTAAAAGCGCGTTACCCCACCGCCGCAGCGGTGGGGGTCGTGCATCGATGGCCGGCCTTGCCGGCCATTTTCAATGGGGTTGGGCGAACAGCAACTCGGGGCTGCGCAGCCAGGCTTCGGCCGCGGCAGCGGGTGCCGGGCGCGCGAACAGGTAGCCCTGCATGACATCGCAGCCCAGCGTGCGCAGTGCGTCTGCCTGCTCGATGTTCTCCACGCCCTCGGCCACCAGGTCGAGTTCGAAGCCGCGCGCAATGCCGGTGATCGCCGAGATGATCGGGTTGGTCATCGGCCCTTCCAGGTCGCGCACGAAGCTGCGGTCGATCTTCAGTGTGCTGACCGGGAACTTCTGCAGGTAGGCAAGCGCAGAGTAGCCGGTGCCGAAATCGTCGATGGCCACGCTCAGGCCCGCGGAGCGCAGGCCGCGCACCTTGCTGGCGACACCGGCCGTGTCGTTCATCATGATGCTTTCGGTGATCTCGATCTCGAGCGCCTCTGGCGCGACCTCGTGGCGGTCGAGGCAGGCGGTGATGGTGTCGACGATGTCGGTGCGCAGGAAGTCGTGCGCCGACAGGTTGATCGACATGCGCGGGGGTTCGACGCCGTTGCGCTGCCATTCGGAAATCTGGTTGCAGGCGCGCTCGAGCACCCAGGCGCTGATCTCGCCGATCAGCCCCACCTCCTCTGCGACCTGGACGAAGGTGCCTGGGGGCACGGCGCCGAGCGAGGGGTGGTTCCAGCGCAACAGGGCCTCCAGGCCGACGATGCTGCGCTTGCTGAAGCTGACCTGGGGCTGGTAATGCAGCTCGAGCTCGTTGCGGGCGATCGCGCTGCGCAAGTCGTTCTCGAGTGCGATGCGGTCGCGGTGGCGGCTGTTGAGCTCCGGGTCGAAAAAGCGGAAGGCGTTCTTGCCCGAGCGCTTGACCTGGTACATCGCGACGTCGGCGTTGCGCGTCAGCTCTTCGGCCGTGCTGCCGTCGCGCGGGAAGAGTGCGATGCCCACGCTCACCGTGGCGCGGAAGTCGCCCTGGCTCAGCTTGATGGGCGGCGTCAGCGTGTCGAGGATCTTGCGTGCGATGACCTTCGCGTCCTCGGGCTGGTTGATGTCGGGCAGCAGCACGGTGAACTCGTCGCCGCCGAGGCGGGCCAGGGTGTCGCCGCGGCGCAGCGTTGCCGACAGGCGGCTGGCGATCGAGCGCAGCAGGTTGTCGCCCTCGGCATGGCCGAAGGTGTCGTTGACGAGCTTGAAGCGGTCCACATCGATGAACATCACCGCCAGTGCGCCGGTACGGCGCTGGGCCTGGGCGATGGCCAGTTCCAGGCGGTCCTTGAACAGCACGCGGTTGGGCAGGTGCGTGAGCTGGTCGTGGTAGGCCTGGAAGGAGATGATCTCCTCGGCGCGCTTGCGTTCGGAAATGTCGCGCGCCACGCCGTATAGGCCGACGACCCGGCGGTCGTTCTCGTGGGTGAGCATCGGAATGCCGGTGAGCGATACGGTGACGCTGTCGCCATCGCCGTCGGGGTGGTGGCGACGCAGGCGCAGTTCGACGTTGAAGCTCTCCCCCGGCAAGCTGCTCGGCTGGCTGAGCAGGCCGAAGATGCGGTCGAGGTCCTCGGGCATCACCAGCGTGGTGAAGGGGCGCCGCATGAGTGCGCTGCGTTCGTAGCCGAGCAGGGCCTTGACGCGTGGGTTCAGGTAGCTGAAGCGGCCCTCGCTGTCGAGGGTGAAGATGAGGTCGGGCGAACTCTCGACCAGGTAGCGGTGCAGCCGCTCCGAGGCCTTGAGGCGCTGGCTCATCAGGCGGTTGGTCTTTTCGAGCGCACCCTTGTGCAGTGCGCCGTCAACCGCCCGCTGCAGCTGGGCGACGTGGTAGGGCTTGCGCACGTAGTCGTCGGCGCCCTTGCGCAAGGCGCCGATCGCGGCGTCGATCGTGTCTTCGCCGCTGATGATGACCACGGCCTCGTCACGCTGGTTGTCGCCCAGCCAGTCGAGCAGCGCGAGGCCATTTGCGTCTGGCAGACGGTAATCGAGCAGGATGAGGTCGTAGTGACGCTGCAGCAGGCGGTCTATGGCCTCGCCGATGCTGCCGCACTCGTCGAATAGCCGCCCCGGGCGCGCGAGCACGTGGGGAAAGGTCCGGCGCAAGGCCGGGTCATCATCGACGACGAGGATGCGGAAGGTGGCGGTGTCAGCGTCCGCAGCGCCTTCGACCTGAGGCCGGAACGGTTGCTCAGCCGGAGTGACCATGGCTCTCAGGGCAGTGTAAGCAGATGTGTTGTCCGCCCTCATGATGCAACACTCAGGCCGTTTGTTCCAGCGGAACGAAGATCTGGAAGCTCGTCCCGGTGCCCGCCTGGCTCCGGCACAGCAGCGTGGCGCTCCACTGGGCGAGGATGTCCCGCACCACGGCAAGCCCGACGCCCTGGTGGTTGCCGCCCTTGGCGCTGGGGCGCGCGCTGAGGAGGTCGTCGAGGCGGTCCGTCGGCAGGCCCGGGCCGTTATCGACGAAGCGGATCTCGAGGCAGTTGCGGCCGTCCACATTGACCTGCGGAAACACCGAGATGACCAGGCGCTGACCAGGCTGCAGCGCCTCCGATGCATTGCGCAGCAGGTTCAGCAGGACTTGCTTGAGTGCGGACGCGGGTATTGCGGCAGTCGGTACGTCGCGTGCGGCGCGCAATTCGAGCTGAAGATCGCGGCTGCCGAACAGCGGCTCGCCGTACAGCGTACGCATGTCGAGGAGCAGTTCGGGAACCCGGCAGTAGCGCGGCTCGGCCGTGTCGGTGGGGAGCTCGGCGGCGCTGCGCAGCAGGTTGTCGATGCGGTCGAGCTCGGCATTGAGCAGGCTCATTTCGTCCTGCAGCGGAGCGTCCTCCGGGCGTTGCTGGACGAGCATGCCGAGCCGGCTCTTGAGGACGGTCAGCGGGTTGGCGGCCTCGTGGGCAATCTTGCGCACATGCTCGCGGAAGCGTTGCTGCAGCATCGCCTCGCGCGCGGCGATCTCGTTGCGTTGGCGGGCAACGTTGCGCAGTGCTCGGGCGGCGGCACCCAGCAGTGCGGCGTAACGCCAGCGCAGCTCGCTGTCGAGCGCGTTCTCCGAAGGCGCCGGGATGAGTGCCACTGCGGCATCGTGGCCGCTGGACAGCGGCAGGCAGTGGAAACCATGCTGGCCCAGCCAGCGTGCGATCTGCCAGTCGGCCACGCTGCGCCCCGGTGCGCCGCCGGCGGGAATGAAGGAGGTGGGCAGTTCGCTGCGCGTGCTGAGTGCGATGCAGCTGGCCTCGTCTTCGAGGCGCAGGCTCAGTTCGGCGATCAGGGCCTCGGTGCTGCCGCAATCGGCCTCCAGCAGCGGGCGCAGCAGTCCGTCGCCGTCGACACCGAGCAGGACCGGGGGCGTATGCAGGCCGAACAGCGGGCAGGCCAGCTGCAGGCGTGCCTTGATGGCGGCCGTGTCGAGGTCTACGAATGCCGCGGTGAGCAGGCCCAGCATGCCTGCGCTGCGATAAGGGTCGTCGGACAGCCGCGCAGGCGGGTGAGGCGTGGTTTGCAGGGGTGATCCTGCGGGCGGATAGACGGCATGCCCCGACACGATGTAGCCGACATCCGTGCGCAGGCTGAGCACCGCTTCCGCTGGCAGGCCGGCGAGTCCGGAGACGCGTGCGATGTGCGCTTCCCAGTCGTCGGCGGTGAGCAGGTCGGCGGCGGAGAGGAGCGCGAGCAGGGGGTGAGCACCGGTTGCGCGTTCATCGGCCAGGCCAGCGAGTTCGAGGCCGTCTGCGAGGCTGGCGGGCAGGCCGCAGTCACGCATCAGGCTGTGGTACGGGGGGCGGCGGCCGTCGCGGCATGAGCCGGGGCGGGACAGCCCGCGCCACAGGCCACCCAGATAGGCCTCGTCCGGGCGCGGGTAGCCGGACTCGATCGCCAGGTGCATGGCGCACTCTGCGCGCAGCAAGGCCTTCGTGCCGGCTTCGGCATTGCCGTTGCCGAGGTGGCCGAGACCCAGTAGCCAGGCGCGCAGCAGGTCGGTGCCAATATCCTCCAGCCTGCGCCGCAGGGCGCTGTTGATCCCGCCGTCGAGCTCTCCGGCGGCAAGCGGGCGCGCGATCAGCAGCGCCAGGCTGAGTGCCGGGTCGCGTGCAGCGACCAGGGCCACCTCGGGCCAGTTCGGCGCCGCTGCGGCGAGCAGGCGCAGGATGGTGGATGCGCCATCCGGAACGGGCTGCAGCTCGAAAGCACTGAAGGTGGCAGGGAGCATTCGGTGGCGAGGCGGTTGGATGGCGCAGGAGCCACGATTCTAGCCCGAGCCATGTGCAGCGGGCGTGATCCATGCCGCGGCCGCGTGTGTGCGGGCTCGGCTCAGGCCTGCATGCTGTCGGCGAAGTTCAGCCCCAGCAGCTGGGCCCGGTTGATGCGCTCAAAGGGGATGTGCAGGTCGGCCGCGACCTTGGCGAGGGTGCTGGCGTCGAAGCTTTCGCAGGCTTGTGCAAGCTTGAGGAAGGGGCCGAACTCGCCCTGGCCGTAGAGCAGTGCTTCGCTGACGTTGGCGGGCAGGTTCATCTGCTCGAGCACTTCCTGCATGGAGGTGCCGAGCAGCAGGTGCAGCAGCGAGAAGGCGCCGGTGATGAACAGGTTGTCGCGCTCGGATGCGTCGAAGTACGCCGAGCCCACCTCCTCCATGAAGCGGCCGCGCGCGATCGCCGTCTGCATCATCGCCGGCGCGCTGGGATCGCGGCTGGCCGTGACCAGCAGCAGCGACAGCCACTTGTTCAGGGCGTCGTAGCCGAGGATGCTCACTGCGTGGCGGAAGGACTGGATCTCGCACATCAGACCGAAACCGGCCGAGTTGATGTAGCGCAGCAGCTTGTAGGACAGCGCCACATCCTGCTTGAGCACCGCCTCGATGTCGCGCACCTCGCTGTTGTTGCGGACCAGGTTGAGCAGCCGCACGATCTGTGCGTGCCCGGGATTCAAGGCCTTGGCGGGCGGGTTGCCGTGCAGGAAGAACCAGCCCGAGGCGCCGTCGAAGCCCGCACCGACGGCTTGGCGGAAGGCGCCGATATCGGCCAGGCCCCAGGCCATGGTCAGGCCGGGTGAGCCGGCAGGGGCGGTGTTGCGACGCCCGTCCATGAGCACGAAACGCCAATCCACGCCGGCTGGCAGGGCGGTGCCGGGCGAGAACCAGGTCAGGCACATGCCCGTGCCGGCTTCCTGCAGCCGAGCCATGAGCGCCTGTGTCTGCGGGTGTGCCAGGGTCTGCGCCGGGATCTCGATGGTGGCGTTCTCGGGCAGCGCCCACTCGAGCAGCTCCGGGGTCGGCACCAGGCGGCCGAGACTGACGAACACCGGGTGATGGCTGGGCCAGACTTCGGTCTGGGTCGCGAGCGCCTCGACCACCGACGCCACGTTGGGGCCATGGGCGATGATGCGGTTGGCCGTGATGGCGCGGTTCTTGTTGACGACCGGCTCGCGGGTCAGCAGGGTGGTCTGGCTCATCGAGCGCTCCAGGTGGGGCGGTTCAGTTCGTCGGCTGGGCGAAGGTGAAGGCGTCGGCGAAGAACGCGTCCTCGGGCAGGCTGCGGCTGGCGACGAAGCTCGAGCGCGCGGCGTCGATCATCGCCGGAGCGCCACAGGCGTAGATCTCGTGTGTCGAGAGGTCGGCAAAGTCGTCGAGCACGGCCTGGTGGACCAGGCCGCGCCGTCCTGTCCAGGCGTCGTCGGGCTTCTCATCGGACAGTACCGGGATGTAGCGGAAGCCGGGCAGGCGGCCCTCCCAGTCGCGCGCGAGTGCGTCGAGATAGAGCCCGGCGCGGTCGCGCGCGCCCCAGTAGAGCGTGATCGGGCGCTGCAGGCCGATGTGCAGTGCATGCTCGATGAGGCCCTTGATCGGTGCGAAGCCAGTGCCACCTGCCACCATCACGATCGGTCGGGCGGAGTCCTCGCGCAGCCAGAAGCTGCCGAGCGGACCTTCGAAGCGCAGGATCTCCTTCTCCTTCATGGCCTCGAAGACGTGGCGCGTGAAGCGGCCGCCATCGATACGGCGGACATGCAGCTCGAGGTGGCTGGCGTCATGCGGGGCGTTGGCGATCGAGAAGCTGCGCCGGGCGCCGTCGGCGAGCAGGATGTCGATGTACTGGCCGGCGCGGAACTTGAAGGCTTCGCTGGCCGGCAGCTTGAGGTCGATCAGCATCACGTCGTCGGCCAGGCGCTGCAGCCGCTGCACGCGACAGGGCAGCTTGCGCACCGGGATGTCGTCCGCACGGCTTACATTGCGTGCCTCGATGACGAGGTCCGAGACCGGCTGCGCGCAACAGAACAGCGCGTAGCCCTCGGCGCGCTCGGCCTCCGGGAGGGCGCCTTCGGAGTGCGGGCCGTGTACCACCTCGCCTTCGAGTACCTTGCCCTTGCAGGCGCCGCAGGCGCCATCGCGGCAGCTGTGCGGGAGCAGCAGCCCCGCGCCAAGCGCGGCCTCGAGCACGGTCTGTCCGGCTTCGGCGTCGAATTGGTGGTTGCCGGGCTGAAGTGAAATCCGGTGGTTCATGGTGCGTGAGATAATGCCCTGATGAAAAGAGTCCTGATCGTTGGCAGTGGCGACGTGGCCCGGCGCGCACTGCCCTGGCTGACGCGTCGTTTTCGCGTTTTTGCGCTCGTTCGCAATCGCGAGGCATGCGCTCAGCTGCGTGCCGCCGGTGCCATCCCGATCGTGGCCGATCTCGATGATGCGCGCAGTCTGGCCCGTCTGGGTGGCGTCGCCGACGCCATCCTGCACTTTGCACCGCCGCCCGGCGCCGGTGAGGGCGACCCGCGGACGAAGCGCCTGCTGGCTGCGCTCGGAGCGCGCCGAAGTCTACCACAGGCCCTCGTATACATAAGCACGACAGGGGTTTACGGCGATTGTGCAGGTGCGCGGGTGGACGAGCTGCGGCCCTGTCGGGCGCAGACGGCACGTGCGCGGCGCAGGGTCGATGCAGAGCAGCGTCTGCGCGCTTTTGGCGGACGCACAGGGGTGCGGGTATCGGTGCTGCGCGCGCCTGGCATCTATGCGGCCGACCGCCTGCCGCTCGACCGGCTGCGGCGCGGTGATCCGGTGCTGTGTGCCGAAGACGATGTCCATACCAACCACATCCATGCCGTGGATCTCGCTCGCCTGGCCTGTCTGGCGCTCTTTCGTGCGCTCCCCGGTCGTGTGTATAACGTCAGCGACGATTCGGACATGAAGATGGGCGACTACTTCGATGCGGTGGCCGATGCGTTCGCCCTCGCGCGGCCGCCTCGCCTCGATCGGCGGCAGATCGTCGAGCGACTGTCGCCCGTCACGCTGTCCTTCATGAGCGAATCGCGCCGGATCGACAACCGTCGCATGAAGCGGGAACTGCGTGCGCAGCTTGCCTATCCGACCATCTCTGCTGGCCTGGCTGCAGCGCGTGAGTGCGTCGTTGCGCCCGGCTGAGGCGCTGCCTACGGCTGCGCCGCCTGGCGACATCCTTTTTTCTGGAGCACGTTCTGCACATGCTGACTCTCAAGGCCTTGCACATCATCTTCGTCGTGAGCTGGTTCGCCGGCCTGTTCTATCTGCCGCGTCTGTTCGTCAATCACGCGATGGTCGACGACATCGCGACACGCGAGCGCCTGGCGATGATGGAGCTGAAGCTCTATCGCTTCATGACCCCGCTCGGCATCCTCGCCGTCGGCCTGGGGTTCTGGCTGTGGTTCGGCTACGGATTTGCCGGTGGCTGGCTGCATGTGAAGACCTTGCTCGTGCTGGTGCTCGTCGGCTACCACCTGTACTGCGGCCGGCTGATGCGCGACTTCGCCGCAGGCCGCAACGCCCGCTCGCATGTCTGGTACCGCGTGTTCAACGAGGTTCCGGTGCTGATCCTGTTCGTCGTCGTCTTCCTCGTTGTGCTCAAGCCGTTCTGATGGTGGGTTCAGGCAAGACGAAGGATCAGGAGGAGACACGATGCTGCAAGAGACAGCAGGCATGACGGACAGGCCGGTCGACCTGGCCGAGTACAACTGGCAAGCCCATTCGGTCCTCGTCGTCGATGACGAGGAGGGCATGCGCAACTTTCTCGAGCGCACGCTCGCGCGCCGCTGCGGCATGGTGCAGAGCGCGGGCGATGCCGAGCATGCGGCCGCGCTCATGGCGCGCCTGCATTTCGATCTGCTGGTGCTGGACATCGCGCTGCCGGGCAAGTCGGGCATCGAGTGGCTTCATGAGCTGCGCGAGCACGGCTATACCGGCGATGTGATCCTGATGACCGCGTTCGCCGACATGGAGACTGCGATCGACGCGCTACGGGGTGGTGCCTCCGACTTCATCCTCAAGCCTTTCCGGGTCGATCAGATCCTGAACTCGATCAAGCGCTGCTTCGAGCGCGCTCGTCTTGCACGCGAGAACTTCGTGCTGCGCCGCGAGCTCGCCGGCCTGGCTGCCGATCCGATGGGGCTGGTGGGCCACTCGGCGGCGATCGAGCAGTTGCGCGGGCTGGTGCGGCGTGTCGGGCAGATGCCCAGCACGGTCCTGTTGCTCGGTGAGTCGGGCACGGGCAAGGAGGTCGTGGCGCGCGCATTGCACCAGACCAGTCCGCGTGCGCAACGGCCCTTCGTGCCGCTCAACTGCGCCGCGATCGCCTCCGAGCTGATCGAGAGCGAGCTGTTCGGTCATGTGAAGGGCGCGTTCACCGGAGCGGGCGAGAGCCGCAATGGCTTGTTCTACTACGCTCACGGTGGCACCTTGTTCCTGGACGAGATCAGCGAGCTGCCGCTGGCCATGCAGACCCGGCTGCTGCGCGTGATCGAGGAGCGCAAGCTGCGCCCGGTCGGTTCCGAGCGCGAGGTGCCGGTGGACGTGCGCATCATCGCCGCTTCCAATCGCGACCTTGCGGCCGAAGTCCAGGCCGGGCGCTTTCGCCAGGATCTCTACTATCGCCTTGCGGTGGTGGACATGCGCCTGCCGCCCTTGCGCGAGCGCGTCGAGGACATCCCCGATCTCATGCATCACTTCATGGGGCCGCTCGCGGTCCAGCTCGGCGTGGCGCAGCTGCCGCTGTCGCACGGCGTCGTCAGCCGCTTGCAGCGCTATGCGTGGCCGGGCAATGTGCGCGAACTACGCAACTACGTCGAGCGTTCGATGATCCTCGGTTGCTTCGCCACCGATTGCTTCGCCGAGACAGACCATGACACCGCTCCGCCTGCGGACGAGCTCGAGCTCACCTTGTCTGCGGTCGAGCGCCGCCACATCGAGCGTGTTACCGAGGCCTGTGCGGGCAACAAGACCGAGGCCGCACGCCGCCTGGGGGTGTCGCGCAAGACCCTGGAGCGCAAGTTCGCCGAGTGGGCCGAGGAGGCACCTGCGCCTGATCTCGTGCGGCGTGCATGAGCCCGGCAGGCATCAACGGCGGGCGAGGCTGAGCGTGCCCGGGCTGGATTGGTTGCGCAGCTCGGTACGGGCCAAGCTGCTTTGCCTCGTGCTGGCGCCGCTGATGCTCGGTTTCCCCGTCATGATGGGGCTGGTGTGGTACTGGGGCGAGGCCTACTACCACCGTCTGATGGTGTCTCGTGTCGGCAGCGACCTGGTCACGGCCAACGCCTACTTCCAGCGCGTCATCGACGGTGTGGGCGGCGGCGTCGATGCGCTGGCGGCGTCACAGGCGCTGTCCGTCGCGCGCGAGGGCGATGCACTGCCGGGCTTGCTTGGGGCGCAGCAGACCCGGCTCGGACTCGACTTCCTCAACCTGCTGGATGCCGAAGGCCGCGTGCTGCACGCCGCGACCGGGACGGCGGCGGGCAGTGCGCGCAGCGCCTGGCCGATCGTCGCACGCGCGCTCGAGTCGGGCGGCGGCGCGGTGATCGAGCGCTTTGAGCCTGATGACCTGCTGGCGCTCGCGCCGGCGCTGCGCGAGCGCGCACGCCTGCCTTTGATCGCCACCGAGCGCGCGCAGCCCGACCTGCGCCAGGAAGAGTCGCGCGGTCTCGTCATCCACGCCGCGGCGCCGGTGCGCGATGCGCTGGGCAGGCAGGTCGGCGTGCTCGAGGGCGGCGTACTGCTCAATGGCAACCTCGGCTTCGTCGACACGATCAATGCCATCGTCTACCGCGAGGGGGCCCTGCCCGAGGGCAGCGAGGGTACGGCCACGCTCTTCGTCGATGACACGCGGATCGCCACCAATGTGCGTCTGTTCGCGGATGTGCGCGCGCTCGGCACGCGGGCGTCGGCAGAGGTGCGCGAGCATGTGCTCGGCCAGGGGCGGACCTGGCTGGAGACCGCCTTTGTCGTCAATGACTGGTACGTGTCGGGCTACGAGCCCGTACTCGACAGTCGCGGTGAGCGTGTGGGCATGCTCTATGTCGGGTTTCTGGAAGCCCCTTTCCGCGCGGCCAAGCGCATGTCCTTGCTCATCGTCGCGGTGGTGTCCTTGCTGGTGAGCTTCATCGGCGCCCTGCTGACGCTGCACTGGGCGCGCAGCATCTTCCGCCCGATCGAGCGCATGCATGCCACCATCGAGTGCGTCGACGGCGGCGACGAGGCCGCGCGCGTCGGCAGCGTGGGCAGCCGCGACGAACTGGGCCGCCTGGCTGCTGCGCTGGATCACCTGCTCGACGGCCAGGCCGCGCAGCGCGGCGAGCTGCAGGCCCTCAATGCGTCGCTCGATCGCAAGGTGGCCGAGCGCACGGCCGATCTCGCTGCTGCCAATGAGGATCTGCGGGCCGCGCAGCACCGCCTCGTGATGAGCGAGAAGCTCGCGGCCATCGGTGAGCTCACTGCGGGGGTCGCGCACGAGATCAGCAACCCGACGGCGGTGATCCAGGGCAACCTCGACGTGTTGCGCGAGGAGCTGGGGCCGGCGGCCCGCCCGGTTGCCAACGAGATCCGCCTCATCCATGAGCAGGTGCACCGCATCCGCCTGATCGTGACCAAGCTGCTGCAGTTTGCCCGCCCCGGTGAGTTTGCCGGCTACGTCGAGGCGGTCGATGTCAATGCCGCGCTTGCCGACTGCCTGGTGCTTACCCGCCAGCACCTGGCGCGCAGCGAGGTGCAACTGGTGCAGCGCCTCGAGGCGCGTTGTCCGGTGTTGATCAACCTGCAGGAGTTGCAGCAAGTGTTGATCAACCTCATCGTCAACGCCGTGCAAGCGATGCCCGAGGGCGGTACGCTGACGCTGGAGACGGCGGATCGCGATCCCGCCACCGATGCAGCCGGTGTCGTCATCGTCGTCCACGATACGGGCAGAGGCATCGCGCGGGAAGACATGGCGCGCATCTTCGACCCCTTCTTCACCACCAAGAAACGCCAGGGTACAGGGTTGGGGCTGTCGATCAGCCATACCCTGGTCGAGCGCTACGGCGGACGCATCGGCGTTGACAGCGAACCCGGCCAGGGCAGCGCCTTCATCGTCAGCCTGCTTGCCGAGCCGGTCTATCGCCGTGACGCTGCGCCGGACAATGCCGCCAGCGGTGCGCCCATCCACCCCTAACCCAATGGAACATGCAGCAAGATGAAACTGATCGGGTTCGCCGGCTGGTCCGGCAGCGGCAAGACCACGCTCGTCGAGCAGGTGGTCGGCGTGCTGAGCGCACGCGGTCTCGTCGTGTCGCTGGTCAAGCATGCGCACCATAGCTTCGATATCGACCATGCTGGCAAGGACTCCTGGCGTCATCGCCAGGCCGGCTGCCGTGAGGTGCTGGTGAGTTCGGCGCAGCGCTGGTCGCTCACCCGCGAGCTGCGCGGGCAGCCCGAGGCCACGCTCGATGAGTTGCTTGCCCATCTGGGGCCCTGCGATCTGGTGTTGGTCGAGGGTTTCAAGCGCGCACAGATTCCCAAGATCGAGGTGCATCGGGCGGTCGTTTCCGAGCCATTGCTGCATCCGGACGACCCGCACATCATCGCTGTCGCCACCGATGTCGACCTGGTCACGCCCTTGCCGCGGCTGAACATCAACGACCCCGTGAAGGTGGCCGACTTCATCGTCGACTGGATGCAGGGCTGAGTCCGCTCGCCCTCGTGCAGGAGGCCTGCTTCAGTCCAGGGTGAGTACGCGACCGAGCGGCGATAGATCGTAGCCGCTCAGGCGCAGTGACAGGGACTGCGCGCGGGCGTTGCCGTAGGCGCTGAGCAGGTCCTGGAACAGGCGGCGGAACAGGATGTCGCGCGGCAGTGCGAGATCGAAGGCCTCCCAGCCCAGGGGCAGGAAGCCCAGTCCGAACTCCGCCGCCGCCGCGCGCGTGCCCGGTGCGCAGTCGGCGTCCTCGCGTGCGACCACCGCAGCGGCTTCGCGCTCGCTGCGTGCTTCTGCCACCACGCTGCAATCGGCGGCGGAAAACCCGCGGCTGGCGAGGGCCGACTCCAGGAAGTGGCGCGAGCCGGCGCCGGTCTGGCGCATCGCCCAGCGGTAGTCGAAAGCAACAAGCGTCTCGAGACCGTCGACCTCCAGCCCGCGGCGCAGGATCACGCCCTGCTCACGCAGGGCCAGGCGCACCAGGGTCCAGCCGCGACTGGCGCCGAAGCGGCGCAACAGGAGCGCATGCTGCTGCGCGCTGTGCTCGACCCCGCCCCAGTGCAGCGCACACACGTTGGCTCGACGGCGTGCGAGCAGCTCCAGGCCGGTGAGCGTGCCGGTGGGGCTGTAGGCGACCAGGCCTTCGGCGCCGAGTTGGGCGGCCAGCGCCGCGGTGGTCGCGGCCAGCAGCGGGTCGTCACTGCCGGTGATCAGCAGGCGGTCGGTGAGTGCGCCACCATGGGCCTGCTCGAGCAGCCACTCCTCCAGCAAGGCGCGCGGGAACAGCCACTTGCCGCCGATGCGTGCGGCCGGAATCTCGCGGCTATTGGCGAGCTCGTAGAGCTTCTTCTCGTTGAGCTGCAGGAAGCTGGCCGCTTCGCGCGCGGTCAGGCAGGCTGCCGGGAGCGCGACATCCTGCGGTGCACGCTGTGTCAAGGCCGGGTCCGTCACCCGCTTGTCCCTGTCAGCCATGGCCTGCGGGCAGCTCCTGCCCTGCAGCGGCGAGTTCGTCGCGGGTGTTGATGTTGCGGAAGGCAGCCTCCTCGTCGTCGAAGCTCACCTCGACCACGTCGAGGCTGCCGTACCAGCGATCGATCCTGCGTCCGCCGCTGGCGAGGAAAGTGCCGAGGTGCTCGGCGAGATCGCGCCGGCACAGGCAGAACACCGGGTGGGGTTGGTCGAAGGTCTTTGCCACGGCAAGCTGTGCATTGGCTGCATGCAGTGCGCTGGCGAGACGCTCGACAAGGTCATGGGGCAGGAAGGGCGAGTCGCAGGGCGCGGTGACGACCAGGGGGTGCCGAGCGCGCGTGAGTGCTGCATGCAGCCCGGCCAGCGGCCCCGCGAATCCGCCGATGTCGTCGCCGAATACCGGATAGCCGAATGCTTGCCAGGCTTCGAGGTTCTGGTTGGCGTTGATGATCAGCGCATCGACCTGGGGGGCGAGGCGCTCGAGCGCATGTGCGGCCATCGGCCGTCCGGCGAGCTCGACCAGACCCTTGTCGACGCCGCCCATCCGGCTGCCCTGGCCGCCCGCCAGTAGCACGCCGGTGATGCGCCGATCGGCGGTGCGGCCGGAGTCCGGGAGGCTGGCAGGCGTCGTTGTCGCGGTCATCGTCTGGGCTCCATCGGTACGCGGTTGGCTTTGTTTGTGGTGGCTTCAGTCGCGCTCGAAGCGGTCGGCGCCGGTGAAGAGCAGGTAGTGCTTGCCCTGTGCGCGCCCGATCATGGTGAGGCCGATGCGCTGCGCGATCTGCCAGCCCATGTGGGTGAGGCCGGAGCGCGAGACAAGGAAGGGGATGCCCATCTGCGCCGTCTTGATCACCATCTCGGAGGTCAGCCGGCCGGTGGTGTAGAAGATCTTGTCTCCGCCATCCAGGCCGTCGAGCCACATCTGCCCGGCGATCGCGTCCACCGCGTTGTGGCGACCGACGTCCTCGAAGAACATCAGGATCTCGCACCCGCCCGGCGTGGCCTGGGCGAGGGCGCAGCCGTGCACGGCGCCAGCCTGCTTGTAGATGGACTCATGGTGACGTACCGCGTCCATCAGCGCATACAGGGTCGACTGTCTGAGCGTGCGCTCATGGGCCAGGCGGATCTGGTCGATTTCGTCCATCAGCCCGCCGAACACCGTACCCTGGCCGCAGCCGGTGGTGACGGTGCGGCTGCCGAGCTTGTCGTCGAGGTCGCGCAGCCCGGCGCGGGTGGTCACTGACACGGCGTCGACCTCCCAGTCGACCTGGACCGCGGCGATCTCGTCCAGCGCGCGCACCAGGCGCTGGTTGCGCAACCAGCCGATGGTGAGCGCCTCGGGCGCTGCGCCGAGGGTCATGAGGGTGACGATCTCGCGCTTGTCGACATACAGCGTGAGCGGGTGTTCGCCGGCAATCGAGGTCGGCACGACGTCGCCGTGTTCGTTGATCGCCGGGATGTCGACCGTGAGCGGGCGGCTGGCCTGGCTCAGCAGGGGAGGATTCGGGGGAGGCGCATTCATGGGCGGATCGCTTGTTGCACGCGGGGCTGCAGGCCCTGGAGCAGAGGATTGTAGCGGCAAGCGGGGCGCTGCGTGGCGGTGCTGCGATCACCGGGCTGCAGTGCTCGATGGTCGCCGGCTCGAGGCTGCGGACGTATGCTGTAGACAGAGTTCGGTTCCACAAGTCAGGTGAAGAGTCATGAACGAGTTTCCGATCGCGGTGATTATGGAGTGTCGCCGCCTGAACAATCCCTGGGTGGATGAGGCCTGGGAGGCGGTCGGGGTGGTGCCGGCCTTCGCCGACCCCGGACCCGGGGTCGCCGAGATCGTCTCCGAGCCGGAGCGGCGGCAGTGGCGGATTGGCGGTCACGCGCTGGCGCTCTTTCGTGACGAGGTGGACAACTATTTCCTCAACATGAGCTCGCCGATTCCCAAGGTGTTCGTGATGTGGCGCAAGGAAGGCGGCCAGGCGCTGCCTGCTGCCGTGTCAGTGAGCTATGGTGAGGCGGCGCGCTGGTTGGACTCGGGCGAGCAGGTCGATGGGGTGGCGATGTCGCGTGAGATCGCCGACTGGGTGGGCGATTTCGTCAATACCCATTACAAGCCAGCTCCGCGTCGCAAGGTGAGGCGCAATGACCCGCTTGCGCAGGACAGGAGGCCGCAGTGAGCGGTGGCTTCCTGTCGCGCTGGTCGAAGCGCAAGCTCGCAGCGGGGGGCGCGCCCGTGCGCCCTGTTGCCGAGCCGCCGGTTACGGTCGCGGATCGAGCTGCCGATGGCGGGCTGGACGAACATGCGGATGCCGCCCTTGCCGTTCCGGCGCCCGCGGCGGTCGAACTGCCCCCGGTTGAAGCGCTGACGCTGGCGTCGGACTTCACCGCCTTCCTCAAGGAGGAGGTCAGCGAGGCCGTGCGCCGCCAGGCGCTCAAGAAGCTCTTTGCCGACCCGCATTTCAACCGCATGGACGGGCTGGACGTCTATATCGACGACTACAACATCGCCGACCCGATCCCGCCGCACTTGATGGAAAAGCTCAAGCATGCGCGCGAGTGGCTGGGGGATGCGCCGCCTGCAGAGCAGACGGAGGCGCCCGGCGAAACTCTGGATACACCCGCTGCCGCGTCCGCAGCGGGCCTATCCGAGGAGCTCGTGCCCGAGGGCGCCTCGACGCCCCCAGCCGGCGAGCAGGCGTCGGCTGCAGGCCTTGCCGAAGCTGCGCCTGCAGCCGGGAGCGCGGCCGAGGGGCAGGCCAACGGCGCTGCCTGGGAGGCGTAGCCGGCCCGGTGGGACAAAACGGGGCGTCTGGGACAATTTGTCTGTACTGAGACCAGCTGGCGCCCCAGGGTGGTCTTTTGCGGTTTGTTTTGTGGTCCAGGGTTCCGTTTTGGCTGGCCCGCCGAGTGCTTCGAATCGGTGGATTAAACGGACGAATCGATGCACGACAATCAAGAGCGGATCCGCCTCTGCGACTGTAATCGCAGTTTCTCGCTGGACGCCGGGCAGCTTGCTGCTGCCGGCGTCGTTGCGTCCTGTCACCACGCGCTGTGCGCCCAGGACTTGCCTGTGGTGGACGCAGACCTTGCCGCCGGGCGCACGGTCTTCGTGTCCTGTACGCAGGAAACCGCGCTGTTCGGCGAACTGGCCGACACGCACGAGGCCGGTCAGCGCATCCACTTCTTCAACCTGCGCGAGAACGCCGGCCGCTCGGCCGAGTCGGCGCAGGCGGCGCCCAAGCTGGCCGCGCTGATCGCGGCAGCGACCACCTTGCCCGCGCCCGAGCCCGTGCCCGCGGTGCAGATGCAGGCTGGGCGCAGCCTGTTGATCATCGGTGAAGCAGGCGCCGCGCTTGGCTGGGCAGAACGCCTGGCAGGCAGCTTCGATCCGGCGGTGCTCATAACCCAGCGTGCTGGCGAAGTCGAACTGCCCGCGGCCAATGAGTACCCGGTGTGGTCGGGCAAGGTGCTGAGCTTGTCCGGTCACCTCGGCGAATTCGAGCTGCAATGGCAGCAGCGCAATCCGATCGACCTCGAACTTTGCGTGCGCTGCAACGCCTGTGTGAAGGCCTGTCCCGAGGGCGCGATCGGTTTCGACCTGCAGGTCGATGTCGACGCCTGTCGCGGCCACCGCGCCTGCGTCGCCGCCTGTGGCGAGATCGGCGCGATCGATTTCGCGCGCACCGATACGGCGCGCAGCGAGCGCTTCGACCTCGTGCTCGACCTGTCCGTCGAGCCTCTGCTCAAGCGCATCGAACTGCCCGACGGCTACGCGGCGCCGGGCCGCGATCCCTTCGAGCAGGCGCTGGCGGTGCAGTCGCTGGGCGAGTTCATCGGCGAGTTCGAGAAGCCGCGCTACGTTGCCTTCGACGCGGGCCTGTGCGCGCACAGCCGCGCCAGGAAGACGGGCTGTACCAACTGCATCGAGGTCTGCGCCACCGAGGCGATCCGTTCCAACGGCGACGTGATCGCCGTTGATCCCTGGTTGTGCAAGGGCTGTGGCACCTGCAGCACGGTGTGTCCGTCGGGTGCGCTGGGCTTCCAGTTTCCGCGCGTGCCCGATGTAGGACTGCGTGTGAAGACCCTTCTATCTGAGTACGCCCGCACGGGTGGCCGCGACGCCTGCATCGTGTTTCACGCTGCAGAGGACGGTGCTGCTGCCATTGCCCGTCTTGCGCGCCGTGGTCGCGGCCTGCCTGCGCGCGTGATCCCGGTCGAGGTGTGGAGCGCGGATGCGGTCGGGCTGGACCTGATGCTCGGTAGCCTGGCGCTGGGGGCCTGCCAGGTCGCCGTACTCGCTGCCGGCAGTCACGACGCCGCGCCACTCAAGGCCCAGGCCGGCTACGGCCAGACCATCCTGTCTGCACTCGGCTACGCGGGCGAGCATCTGCGCATCATCGAGGCCGATGCCGAGGACTGGCAGGCACTGGAGCGCGCCCTGTGGTCGTGGACGCCCGCAACCGGCGTTGCCGTGCCGGCGCGTTTCCGCCTGCTGCCGAAGAAGCGCGAGACGCTGGACTTCGCGCTCCGCCACCTTGTCCAACACGCTCCCGCGGCGCAGGCCGCGCCGGGCTTGCCCGCCGCGATCGCACTGAAGGCCGGCGCGCCCTTCGGTCAGGTCGTCGTGTCCGACGCATGCACGCTGTGCATGGCCTGTACCGGCGCCTGTCCGGCTGGCGCCCTGCGTGCTGCGACCGACAGCTACCGGCTCGACTTCATCGAGCGCAACTGCCTGCAGTGCGGCCTGTGCGTCGCCTCCTGTCCGGAGTCGGCGCTGGCGCTCGAACCCCGCCTGGCGCTGGGCGAGGAGGCGCGTCGGGCGCGTGCCCTGCGTGAGGCCGACATGTTCCACTGCACCGCCTGTGGCAAGGCGATGGGGGCCACGCCGCTGATCGAATCCATGATCGCCCGCCTGTCCGGGCATTCCATGTTCGCCACCGAGGTTGAGCGCGCCCGCCTGCGCATGTGTGCGGATTGCCGTGTCATCGACATGATGAAGTCCGAATCGACCTCAAGTTCGGCCGTGAAGGCCTGGGATCTGTCCGAATGAGCGCCGCTACCATCCCCGTCCATGCCCAACCCAGCTGGTCCGAGGAGGACCGTGCTCGCGCCGAGCACTACGCACTGCTTGCGCGCCTGCTCCATGGCGCGCCGGATGCGCCGCTGCTGGCTGCGCTTGCAGCGGCGGCGAGCGCCCTCGGCGGTACGGCCGGCGCCTTGCCGCAGGCCTGGGCCGCACTTGGCGCTGCGGCTGGTGCGCCCTTGCAGGGGGTATGCGACGAATTCAACGCCCTCTTCATCAGTGTTGGCAAGCCGGCGGTGATGGCCAATGGCTCGTGGTACCTGACCGGCTTCCTGCAAGAGGAGCCGCTAGCCGAACTGCGTGCCGACCTCGCCGAGCTCGGGCTTGGCCGTCGCGCCGGGGTGACGGAAACCGAGGACCACATCGCCGCGCTCGCCGAGGTCATGCGCCACCTGGTGCTGACCGGGCCTGACGAGGCGGGCCTGCAGCGCCAGCGCGCGTTCTTCGCGCGCCACATCGCGCCCTGGTATGCCGATTTTGCACATGCCCTGGCGCAGGCGCCCGGGGCGGACTTTTACGCGAAGGTGGGTGCCTTGCTGCTGGCCTTCATGGACATCGAGCGCGAGGCGTTCGACATGCTGGAGGTGTCCGCCTGACGGGCGGATGCCGATTCTTTGTTGGGGGGGAGATCGATGATGAAAGACGACACGACGAAATTGTCCCGGCGGAACTTCCTGATGGCCGTCGGTGCGGGCAGTGCCGCAAGCGCCGCCGCGGTGGCGACGGCAGCGACCCAGGCCGTACCGCAGGCGGCGGCCGTGGTCGAGGATGCACGCCGCGAGGCTGCAGAGCAGGGCACCAGCGCGCACATGCGCAACTACTACCGCACCGCGCGGATCTGAGGAGGACGCCACGATGCTGACCAAGAAATCCGCTGCGACTGCCGGCAGTGCGCGTCGCCTGCGCGGCGCGGCGGCGCGGCCGCTGGGCCAGACCATGGATCGGCGCGCCTTCCTGAAGCGCTCGGGCCTGGGCGTGGGCGCGGGGGCGATCGTCACCCAGTTGCCCTACAACCTCATCGGTGCGGCAGACGCTGCGGCCGCGGGCGTGTCACGCAGCGACGGCCCCGCCGAAGTGCGGCGTACCGTATGCACCCACTGCTCGGTCGGCTGTTCGACCGATGCCATCGTGCGCAATGGCGTGTGGGTGCATCAGGAGCCGGTGTTCGATTCGCCGATCAACCTCGGCGCGCACTGTGCCAAGGGGGCGGCGCTGCGCGAGCACGGCCACGGCGAGCACCGCCTGAAGTACCCGATGAAGCTGGTCGACGGCAAGTACCAGCGCATGTCCTGGGAGCAGGCGCTGAACGAGGTCGGCGACCGCCTGCTCAGGATCCGCGAGGAGTCCGGCCCGGACGCCGTGTATTGGATCGGTTCATCGAAGCACAACAACGAGCAGGCCTACCTGCTGCGCAAGTTCGTGTCCTTCTGGGGCACCAACAACTGCGACCACCAGGCGCGCATCTGCCACTCCACCACGGTGGCGGGCGTGGCGAACACCTGGGGTTACGGTGCGATGACGAACTCCTACAACGACATGCAGTTCTCCAAGGCGGCGCTTTATATCGGCTCGAATGCGGCCGAGGCCCACCCGGTGTCGATGCTGCACATGCTGCATGCCAAGGAAAACGGCTGCAAGATGGTCGTCGTGGACCCGCGCTTCACGCGCACGGCGGCGAAGGCGCACCAGTACGTGCGCATCCGTTCGGGCACCGACATCCCCTTCATCTGGGGCATGCTGTACCACATCTTCAAGAACGGCTGGGAAGACCAGAAGTACATCGACGACCGCGTCTTCGGCCTGGAGAAGGTCAAGGAAGAGATCATGACCTGGACGCCCGAGCGCGTGCAGGAAGTGACCGGTATTCCGGAAGACCAGGTGTTCAAGGTCGCCGAGACGCTGGCCATGAACCGGCCCTCGACCGTTGTGTGGTGCATGGGCCAGACCCAGCACACCGTCGGCAACGCCAACGTGCGCGCGATGTGCATCCTGCAGCTGGTGCTCGGCAACGTCGGCGTATCGGGTGGCGGCACCAACATCTTTCGCGGTCACGACAACGTGCAGGGCGCGACCGACGTCGGCCCCAACCCGGATTCGCTGCCTGGCTACTACGGCCTGGCCGCCGGTTCGTGGAAGCACTGGTGCAAGGTGTGGGGCGTCGATTACGAGTGGGTCAAGGCCCGCTACGCCTCCGAGGAACTGATGACCAAGTCGGGCATCACCGTGTCGCGCTGGATCGACGGCGTGACCGAGAACAAGGAGCTGATCGACCAGCCCAGCAACCTGCGCGCAGTCGTGTATTGGGGCCATGCGCCCAATTCGCAGACGCGCGGCGCCGAGATGGTCGAGGCCATGAAGCAGCTCGACACCCTGGTGGTGATCGACCCCTATCCGTCGGCGACTGCGTCAATGGCGGCGATGGTGCGCAAGGATGGCGTGTACCTGTTGCCGGCCTGCACGCAGTTCGAGACCACTGGCTCGTGTACTGCGTCGAACCGGTCCATTCAGTGGCGCGAGAAGGTCATCGAGCCGCTGTTCGAGTCCAAGCCCGACCACACCATCATGTACGCCTTCGCGAAGAAGTTCGGCTGGGCGGACGAGCTGGTGAAGAACATCAAGGTCGACAAGGACGCCCAGGGCTGGGGCGAGCCGAACATCGAGGACATCCTGCGCGAGATCAACCGCGGCACCTGGACCATCGGCTACAGCGGCCAGTCGCCCGAGCGCCTCAAGCTGCACATGAAGAACATGCACACCTTCGACGTCAGGACGCTGAAGGCGGCCGGCGGCCCTTGCGACGGCGAGTACTTCGGCCTGCCGTGGCCGTGCTACGGCAACCCGGAGATGAAGCACCCGGGCACGCCCAACCTTTATGACACCTCCAAGCACGTCATGGACGGCGGCGGAAATTTCCGCGCCAACTTCGGCGTGGAGAAGGACGGCGTATCGCTGCTGGCCGCCGAGGGCTCGGCCTCCAAGGGCGCCGACCTGCAGATGGGCTACCCCGAGTTCGATGACGTGCTGCTCAAGAAGCTGGGCTGGTGGGACGAACTCACCGACGCCGAGAAGCAGGCGGCGGAAGGCAAGAACTGGAAGACCGACCTGTCGGGCGGGATCATCCGCGTGGCGATGAAGAACCATGGCTGCCACCCGTTTGGCAACGCCAGAGCGCGTGCGCTGGTGTGGAACTTCCCCGACCCGGTGCCGCTGCACCGCGAGCCGATCTACTCGCCGCGGCCCGACCTGGTCGAGAAGTACCCGACCCATGACGACAAGATGAAGTTCTGGCGCCTGCCGACGCTCTACAAGTCGATGCAGGACAAGGTCAAGAACATCTCCAACGAATACCCGCTGATCATGACCTCCGGCCGTCTGGTGGAGTACGAGGGGGGCGGGGAGGAAACGCGCTCCAACCCCTGGCTGGCCGAACTGCAGCAGGAGATGTTCGCCGAGGTGAACCCCAAGGACGCCAACGATGCGGGCTTTCGCAACGGCGAGTACATCTGGGTCGAGTCGCCGACCAAGGCGCGCCTCAAGGTGCGTGCCCAGGTCACCCAGCGTGTTGCTCCGGGCACGGTGTTCCTGCCCTTCCATTTCTCCGGCTGGTGGCAGGGCCAGGACATGCTCAAGTACTACCCCGATGGCGCGGCACCGATCGTGCGTGGCGAGGCGGTCAACACCGCCACGACCTATGGCTACGACCCGGTGACGATGATGCAGGAAACCAAGACCACCCTGTGCCGCGTGAGCAAAGCGTAAGGGCGAGGAGAGAACACGATGGGACGCATGAAATTTCTCTGTGACGCCGAGCGCTGCATCGAATGCAACGGCTGTGTCACTGCGTGCAAGAACGAGCACGAGGTGCCTTGGGGCGTGAACCGCCGCCGGGTGGTGACGATGAACGACGGCGTGCCGGGCGAGCGCTCGATCTCGGTCGCCTGCATGCACTGCTCGGATGCGCCGTGCATGGCGGTATGCCCGACCGACTGTTTCTACAAGACCGAAGACGGCGTGGTGCTGCACGACAAGGACAAGTGCATCGGCTGCGGCTACTGCTTCTTCGCCTGTCCGTTCGGGGCGCCGCAGTTCCCCAATGGCCAGGCGGCCTTCGGTGCGCGCGGCAAGATGGACAAATGCACCTTCTGTGCCGGCGGCCCCGAGGAAACCGGCTCGCAGGCGGAGTACGACAAGTACGGCTCAAACCGTCTGGCCCAGGGCAAGCTGCCCTTGTGCGCCGAGATGTGTTCGACCAAGGCCCTGCTGGCTGGTGACGCCAACGTGGTGGCCGACATCTTCCGCGAGCGCGTGCTGCGCCGCGGCACGGGCGCCGAGGTGTGGGGCTGGGATGCGGCCTACGGCGGTGGCGAGCAGAAGCGCGAGCGCAAGCGGGAGGGGCAATCATGAGCCGCCACCCTTTGAAGCGTGTGCCTGTGCTCGTGCTGGCGGGGGTGCTGTCTGCCGGCTTGTCGGCCTGTGGCGAGGTGCCGCAGGTCACCGTGTACGAGCAGGGGCAGTACCGCGGCAAGACCGACACCCGGCCCTGGGAAGACAGCGAGTTCAAGGGTGACCGCGCGGCCTGGGAGAAGGCGCTCAAGCAGCGTGCCCGCAACCAGTCCGAGTACAACCGCATCCAGTGAGGAGAGCACCATGACGATACGCATGATGCGGGCGCAGGGCGGCGGGTTCGCCGCACTGCTGCTCATGCTCCTGCTGTGGGCGTTCGCCTTGCCGCTGCATGCGGCCGAGCGGCCCGCCGGCAGCAGCGCGGCGGATCAGGCCGAGCGCCAGGTCGAGCGTCCGCTCAACAACGCACCGGTGTGGCGTGCGGTGCGCTCGGGCGAGGCGCACACCACCAATGTGCGAGGCCCCGAGGCGGGCGTGCTGATCCAGAGCGAGGGCAACACCTGGCGTCAGCTCAGGAACGGGCCGATCACGCAGTACGGTGGCTGGCTGTTGATCCTGGTGCCTTCGGCGATCGTGCTGTTCTGGCTGGTCAAGGGCACGATCAGGTTGCACCAGCCACGCACCGGGCGCCTCATGAAGCGCTTCTCCGCCTTCGAGCGTTTCATCCACTGGGGCACTGCGATCACCTTCCTGGTGCTGGCGGTGACCGGGTTGGCCATCCTGTTCGGCAAGCATGTGCTGCTGCCGATCTTCGGCCATGGTGTGCTCGCTGCGCTGCTCGACGTCGGCAAGACGGTGCACAACTACGTCGGTCCGGCCTTCGGGGTGTTCGTCGTGCTGATGATCCTGACCTTCCTGCGTGATAACGTCTGGCAGGCGATCGACGCGGTGTGGATCCGTCGTGCAGGCGGTGTGCTCGACGGCAGCCATGTCCCATCGGGACGCTTCAACTTCGGCGAGAAGACATGGTTCTGGATCGGCGTCACCTTCCTCGGGCTGGCAGTGGTCATCTCGGGCCTGATCCTGGATTTCCCCAACATTGGCGAGTGGACGCGTTCCGACATGCAGACAGCCAACATCGTGCACGCGATCGGCGCCATCCTGCTGCTGGGACTGTCGTTCGGCCATATCTACATGGGTACGCTGGGCGTGGAAGGTGCCTACGAGTCGATGAAGACCGGCTACGTGGATGAGACCTGGGCGAAGGAGCACCACGAAATCTGGTATCAGGACATCAAGGCGGGCAAGTCAGGGCATCCCTGATCGCCTGCCAGGGGCGCACCACTGGGCTGCGCCCCTGCCGATGGCTTTGATCCGGGCCTGCTCCTGACCTCCCTCTGGCCCGGATTATTTGGCCCCGGTGCGGATCGACCGCGCCGGGGCCTTGTTTTATCCGTCGCCGTTCGTTCCCGGGGCTCCTGCGCGCGCGTGCTGCAAGCCTTCGATGGCCCGCTGTGCGTGCGGTGGGGGCATCCTCAACCAGTGGCGGATCTCGGCAGTGGGCAAGGGCTGTGCAAACAGGAAGCCCTGGGCCACGTTGCAGCCGTGGCGGGCGAGGAAGCGCAGTTGCAGTTCGGTCTCGACGCCTTCCGCCACCACGCGCATGCCCAGGCTGTGGGCGAGGGCAATGGTGCCGCGGACGATGGCTGCGTCATCATTGTCTTCGGCCAGGTCGATGACGAAGCTCTTGTCTATCTTGAGTTCGGAGATCGGGAAGCGCTTGAGCAGCGACAGGGACGAGTAGCCGGTACCGAAATCGTCGACGGCCACGCCGACGCCGAGCGCGTGGACGCGGTGCAGCAGTTCGGCGACACGTTCCGGATCGTGCATTGCAGTGGACTCCGTTACCTCGATCTTGAGCTGGCGCGGGTCCATGCCGCTGTCGCGGAGCGCGTGGCGGATGGTGTCGACCACGCTCATGTCGGTGCATTGGCGCACCGATACATTGACCGCGATCGGCACGGGCACCAGGCCGTCCGCACTCCAGCGCGCCGCCTGGTGCGTGGCGGCGTTGAGCACCCACTCGCCGATGTTCGTGATCAGGCCGCTTTCCTCGGCGGCGGCGATGAAGAGGTCCGGGCGCACCAGGCCGCTGCCTGGTCGGTGCCAGCGGATGAGCGACTCGAGCCCGGCCAGGCGCCCGCTGCGGATGTCGATCTGGGGCTGGTAGAAGAGCTCGAATTCGTCATTGCCCAGGCCCTTGCGCAGTGCTGCTTCCAGGTTCAGGCGGTCGCGCGACCAGGTGTTCATCTCGGGCGAGTAGAAGGTGTAGCGGCTGCCGCCCTCGAGCTTGCCGCGGTACATCGCCTTGTCGGCCATCGATAGCAGGGTCTCGGCGTCGCTGCTGTCGGCGGGGCCGACGCTGATGCCGATGCTGCACGACAGCACCAGCCCGGATTCGCCTTGGGTCTCGACCTCGCGCTCGAGCAGGTCGAGCAGCTTGCCGGCCACTGCCACCACTGCGCTGCGGTCGCGCAGGTGATCCATCAGGATGATGAACTCGTCACCGCCCCAGCGCGCGACCGTGTCACCGCTGCGTACCGAGGCTGTCAGGCGCTCGGCCACCACCTGAAGCACCTGGTCGCCGACGTAATGGCCTAGGCTGTCGTTGATGCGCTTGAAGCGGTCAAGGTCGACGAACAGCAGGGCGACCAGGCTACCTCGGCGCTGGGCGTTCGCCAGCGCCTGGTGCAGGCGGTCGAGGAGCAGGGCGCGGTTCGGTAGCCCCGTGAGCACGTCGTGGGTGGCTTCATGCTGCAGGCGCGCGGTGATGGCGAGGGTCTCGGTGACATCGTGAAACACGAGCACCGCACCCTCGCCCTCTCCGCCCACCGGTGTTGCGGTCAGGCGCAGCGCATGATGCTTGCCGCTGACGGCTTGCCAGGCGATCGGTTCGGGCAGGCGGATGGCCTGCCGATGCTTGAGGCAGCCGAGGATGGTTTCGACCACTACCGCGCTCTGGTCGGTGAAGTCGCGGATGAGTTCGCCCACCGGGGTGCCGCGTGCGCTGTCCAGGGTCGTCCCCGTCAGGCGCTCGGCGACCGGGTTGAGCAGTACGACGCGGGCATCCTCGTCGATCGTCAGGACAGCGTCGGCGATCGAACGCAGGGTGGCGTCGGCGTCGTGGCGGGCCTGGGCCAGCGAACCCTGGGTGTGGCGAAGCACCGACAGGAACCACAGCGCAGCGCCCAGCAGCAGGCCCGCCATGGCGCTGGCTGGCGGTATCCATAGCTGGAATGCGCCCAGGACCGCCCCCGACAGCAGGGGCGGCATCAGCAGCAGGCCGCCGAGCAGGAGCTTGCCTCGTGTCCCTGCTTGTGGCCGGAGCAGTGCTGCCAGGCTGATCACGGTCAGGCAGAGGGCGAGGGCGAGGCCGGCTGCTGCGCTGTTGTAGGTCAGCCCGCTGCGCAATGCCTCGAACGCACGGGCGTGGAACTCGACCGCCGGCATGTTGCCACCGTGGGCCGCACTGGGGGTCGCCAGGCCTGCGTCGATACCGCTTGCAGTGGTGCCGATGAATACCGTGCGGCCTTCGAGGCGGCGTACCTGCTCTGGGCGGCTCAGCAAGGTGTAATAGGACACCACCTCGGGCCGTCCGCGCGTGTCCGGAAACGGCAGCAGCAACTCGCCCTGGCGGACCCAGAGCGGGCGCTGGACGACCTGTTGCAGGCCTGCCCGGACGCGCGCATTGAGTCCTGAAGGCTCGCCGCTGCCAGGGTGCCTTAATGCTGCGACTGCGAGTGCATCCCAGCGTGGCTGGCCACTGCCGGCAAGGCGGTAGGTGCGACGAGAAAGGCCGTCAAGATCGATTTCGACGTCGACATGACCGAGCGCAGCGGCGCTTGCGCGCAGGGTGTCGACAGGCAGCAGCTCGAACATGCCCTCCGTGGCGGTGCCTGCATGGGGTGCGACGGCAAGGATCACGCGGCCCGACGCCTGCATGGCCTCTGCCAGCTCGGCGTCGCCAGGAGCGCTTTCGGGAAACAGGATGGCCATGGCGATCGACGAGACACCGACCGCGGTCAGGCGGTCGATGAGTTCCGCGTGTACCGCACGGTTCCAGGGCCAACGCCCCATGGCGGCGAGCGTCGCCTCGTCGATGGCGATCACGGTCGACTCGGTGGGCAGTGCGGGGGCCCGGAACCACGGCTCCAGGGTGTCGAACAGCAGCAGGTCTGCGCGCTGGATGACCCCCGGCGGAAAGAGTGCGAGCGTACAGGCAAACAGTGCCGAGACCAGCCAGCCGGATCGGCGCCCGAGTGCGGTGGGGCGCCAGCGCAGAGTCATAGCGCGAGCAGCAGCGGCAGCAGGATCAGCAGTGCGCGCCAATGGTTATGCGGCACTTCGAGTTGCTGAGGCGTGCCCCAGGGGCCCATGGGCGCCGCGGCTTCCTGACTACGGATGCGGACGTGCCATGTGCCGCCCGGCGGGCGGGGCATGACCAGTTCTGCGCGCTCGGTTTCGAGCGTGTACTCGGGCGCGCTGAAGCTGGCGTCGCTGCTCACCTGCACTTCGTAGCGCTCGGCACCATCGCTGGCGCGCCAGCGCAACTGCAGGTGCTCGCCGTCGATCTCGGGGGCCTCGGGGGTAGGGCCGGGCTGCGGCCGGCGGAAGCGCTGTGGGTCGGAGAAGGGGCCGCGGCCTTCGCTCGCGGTGGTGACGGCGACGCGCCAGAAGTAGTCGCCCGCCTCCAGCGCGTGGGCGAGCACGAAGTGCGGCTCGACAAGGTCCTCACGCTGGAGCAGGTGCTCGAAGCCTGGGTCGCCGGCAAGCTCGAAATGGTACTGCAGGGCGTCGGCTATGCCCCCCCAGGTGAAGCCGATACGCTCCTCGGTGGCAAAGCCGTCGGGGGCCGGCTGGCTGGGGAAAGGGGGCTCGGGGCGAGCGTCGATGATGATGCTGCGTTCGGCATCGATGCCTTCGAGGCCGCGCGCATCGATCGCCCGCACCCGCATCATGTATTCGCCGTCGGGCAGGTGGGCCTCGCCCCGAACAGCGGGCGCGGCGCTGACACGGTCCGAGGCGACGACGGTGAAGGCCGCACTGGGCGCGATCTGCGTACGGTAACCGGTCGCGCCCGGCACGTCGGCGATGTCGATGCTGAAGGGGACGCGCTCGATGCGCTCGGGGAGGGCATCGAGCGCGGGTGCGGACAGCAGGCGTTGGGCCGGCGCGGGCGCAGTACTGGGTGTTGCCTGGGTGCCGGTCCCCGCGCGCAGGCGGGTTTCACCGCGCCGGTTACGCAGCGCAATCTCGCCTTCGAGTGTCTCCGCGAGCATGGCGGTACCGTCCGTGCGCACGCGGAAGTCGGTGCCGCGCACGGCGGCGACTGCAGCCGGGGTTTCGATGGTGTAGCGGCCGCCGGCCTTGCGTGCCGGGGTGACCACGCTCTCGATCTGCCCGCGCTTGAGCTCGATGCCGACCTGTTGGGCGCCGGACGCGTTCAGGCGCTGGACCTGGCCAACCCGCAGTTCGGCATTGTTGCCGACCCGGCTGCGGCTGCCGTCTGCGAACTCGATGGTGAGGCTGCTGTCGTCGCCACTGTGGATGGTCGCACCGGCGGTGAGCTCCATGCCTGCGACCACGGGCTCGACAGTGCTGCCGCGGCGGTGCTCGACGCTGCCATGCACGTCGATCACGCGTGCGGTGTCCTGTCTGGCACGCATCCAGCCCACGGGAATGCGCAGCAGGGTGCCGGGCTGGATCGCCGTCGGCTCCAGGATGCGGTTGTAGTCCTGGATGCGCGGCCAGTAATCGATGCTCTTCAGGTAGCGCTCGGTGATGTTCCACGGGTTGTCGCCGGGGCGCACGACGTAGATGAAGTCCTGGGCGAGAGCGCCTTGCGCGCATGCGGCGGCAACCAGGCCGAGCAGTGTCGCCGCAAATGGGCCGCGTCCGTGGGCCGGGGGGAGGGCGTTGTCTCGGTTGGCCTGCATCGTGTCTTCCTCGTTGCACCCCAGGCTGCGGAGTATTTCTGGTTATTTGAATAATTGCGGGGAAATAATACCTTGGCCAGGTTGTGCAAGGCGTCTCTTGCATCATGTAAGGGGCATGAATCCTGCGCGGACGGCGCGCCTGCGGCGGCGAGCGCTACAATGCGCCGTCTCATGTGATCGGAGGCCTCATGGCCGAGCATTTTTTTTCCCCATGCCCGCGCGGGCTCGAGACCGCGCTGGCGGCCGAACTCGAGGGCCTGGGCGCGCGTCAGGTGCAGGCCGTGCCCGGAGGCGTGGGCTGGCAGGGCGACTGGACGGCCTGCCAGCGTGCGAACCTCGAAAGTCGGATCGCAACCCGGGTGCTGTGGCGGGTGGGGCAGGGGCGTTATCGCGCCGAGGTGGACATCTACAAGCTTGCCTACAGCGTGACCTGGGCGAAGTGGTTCACCGCCGATGACACCATCCGCATCCACGTCACCGCGCAGAAGTCGCCGCTCAAGAGCCTGGAGTTCATCACGTTGCGGGTCAAGGATGCCGTGTGCGACCACTTCCGCACCGTGAGCGGGCGGCGACCGAGTGTCGATACAGCCAATCCGGCGGTCCGCATCCACGTTTTTCTCACTGCCGATATGGTCACGCTGTACGTCGACACCTCGGGCGAGGCGCTTTACAAGCGCGGCTACAAGCCAGCGGCAGTCGAGGCGCCGCTCAAGGAGAACCTGGCTGCCGGCATTCTGCGCTTGAGCGGCTGGCAGCCGGGCGAGGCGCTGGTCGACCCGATGTGTGGCAGTGGCACTTTCCTCATCGAGGCCGCCTTGATGGCGCTGGACGTGGCGCCGGGGCTGGGGCGCAAGTTCGCCTTCGAGCGCTTCCGCCACCACGACCGCAGTGCCTGGACAGCGGTGCGTGCTGCGGCAGAACGGCGCCGGCAGGCGCCGCGGGTGCTGCCCGTGTTCGGCTCGGACATCGTTGGCGAATGGGTTCGCCGCAGCCGCCTCAACCTGGAGGCTGCCGGGCTCGCCGACTGTGTGCGTCTCGACCGTGCCGATGTGCTCGAGCGTACGCCGCCAGCAGCCGAGGGCGTGATGGTGGCCAATCCGCCCTATGGCGTGCGGATCGGCGAGGCCGAGGAGCTCGCTGCGTTCTATCCGCGGCTTGGTGACGCGCTCAAGCGCAACTGGGGTGGCTGGCGATGCTATCTGTTTACCGCCGACATCCAGTTGCCCAAGCTCATTGGTCTCAAGGCCAGCCGGCGCACGCCCTTGTTCAACGGCGCGCTGGAGTGCCGGCTGTACGAATACCGCATGGTGGCAGGCAGCAACCGCAGCCGCGACGCAGCGCCGGCTTCGAGCTGAGCCGGGCGCCCTGCCTCCGGGCGGAGGCAGGCTTACAGCATGCCTAGGTTCTTCAGGCTGTCGCTGGTGTCGCGTTCGCCGTGGCGGCTGTTGAGCTTGATCTGCAGGCGCAGGTCATTGACGGAGTCGGCGTTGCGCAGCGCGTCCTCGTAGCTGATGAGCTCGTCCTCATAGAGCTGGAACAGCGACTGGTCGAAGGTCTGCATGCCGAGCTCGGTCGAGCGCTTCATGATCTCCTTGATTGCCGGGATGTCGCCCTTGAAGATGAGGTCGGAGATCAGCGGCGAGTTGAGCAGTACCTCGACCGCCGGCACCCGGCCCTTGCGGTCCTTCAGGGGCAGCAGGCGCTGCGACACCATTGCGCGCAGGTTCAGAGACAGGTCCATCAGCAGCTGCTGGCGGCGGTCTTCCGGGAAGAAGTTGATGATGCGGTCGATGGCCTGGTTTGCGCTGTTTGCGTGCAGGGTGGCCAGGCACAGGTGGCCGGTCTCGGCGAACGCGATGGCGTAGTCCATGGTCTCGCGGTCGCGGATCTCGCCCATCAGGATCACGTCCGGCGCCTGGCGCAGGGTGTTCTTGAGTGCGCTCTCCCAGGACTCGGTGTCGAGGCCGACCTCGCGTTGGGTGACGATGCAGTTCTTGTGTGCATGCACGAACTCGATCGGGTCCTCGACGGTGATGATGTGGCCGTAGGTGTTCTCGTTGCGGTAGTCCACCATCGAGGCGAGGGAGGTGGTCTTGCCGGTGCCGGTGCCGCCGACGAAGATCACCAGGCCGCGCTTGGTCAGCGCGATATCGCTGAGCACCGGGGGCAGGCCCAGCTCTTCGAACTTGGGGATGCGCTGCGGGATGGTGCGCAGCACCAGGCCGACCTTGCCTTGCTGCACGAAGGCGTTGACCCGGAAGCGCCCGATGCCGGCTGGCGAGATGCCGAAGTTGCACTCCTTGTGCGACTCGAACTCGGCGGCCTGGCGGTCGTTCATGATCGCGCGCGCAAGCTCGGCGGTATGTGCGGGCTGCAGCATCTGGTTCGATTGCGGCATGATGCGGCCGTCGATCTTGATCGCTGGCGGGAAGCCTGTGGTGATGAACAGGTCGGAGCCGTTCTTCTGCAGCATCAGCCGCAGCAGATCGTTCATGAACCTGAGTGCCTGGTCGCGTTCCATGTTTCAGACTCCTGGCGCACCTTGTGTGCGACGTGCTGCAATGAACTTGGGACCCGCGCAATTCGCCGCGGGCGCTGAGGCTCGAATCTGGCCTCAATGTGCTCCGATGCGCCTTGCTCGGCCTAGACGAAGTTGTCCTTGTTCTGTGCCCGGATACGGGCTTCGGCCGACGAGACGACATTGCGGCGCACCAGGTCGGCCAGGCACTGGTCGAGGGTCTGCATGCCGACGTTCTGACCAGTCTGGATCGACGAGTACATCTGTGCGATCTTGTTCTCGCGGATCAGGTTGCGGATAGCCGGGCTGCCGATCATGATCTCGTGCGCCGCCACCCGGCCCTGGCCGTCCTTGGTCTTGAGCAGGGTCTGCGAGATCACCGCGCGCAGTGACTCCGACAGCATCGAGCGCACCATGTCCTTTTCCGCCGCCGGGAACACGTCGACGATACGGTCGATGGTCTTGGCCGCGGACGAGGTGTGCAGGGTGCCGAACACGAGGTGGCCGGTTTCGGCTGCGGTCAGTGCCAGGCGGATGGTTTCGAGGTCGCGCATTTCGCCCACGAGGATGACGTCCGGGTCCTCGCGCAGCGCCGCGCGCAGGGCATTGTTGAAGGACATCGTGTCGCGGTGCACCTCGCGCTGGTTGATCAGGCAGCGCTTGGATTCATGCACGAACTCGATAGGGTCTTCGACGGTCAGGATGTGGCCATACTGGTTCTCGTTGACGTAGTCGATCATCGCCGCCAGCGTCGTCGACTTGCCGGAGCCCGTCGGCCCGGTCACCAGCACGATGCCGCGCGGCTGGCTGGAGATGTCCTTGAAGATCTTCGGACAGTTGAGCTCTTCGAGCGTCAGCACCTTCGACGGAATGGTACGGAACACCGCGCCTGCACCGCGGTTCTGGTTGAAGGCATTGACCCGGAAGCGCGCCAGGTTGGGTATGGCGAAGGAGAAGTCGCATTCCCAGGACTCCTCGTACTGCTTGCGCTGCGCGTCGTTCATGATGTCATACACCATGGCGTGCACTTCCTTGTGCTCGAGCGGAGGCAGGTTGATGCGGCGCACGTCGCCATGGACGCGGATCATGGGCGGCAAGCCGGCCGACAGGTGAAGGTCGGAGGCCTTGTTCTTGACTGCGAAGGCGAGGAGTTCAGTGATGTCCATGGTATGGCCGGCAGCCGGGGGCCGGAAAGGGTGGGCAACAGCGCAATGCTATACTTTTTGCGCCCTGTGCTAGAGGAATTAGGCCACGCAATATGACGACAATCGCTGCCCGACTGCAAGCGGTCAATGACCGCATCGCCGCTGCCGCGCACGCCGCGGGCCGTGCCCCCGATTCGGTCGCCCTGCTCGCGGTGAGCAAGACCTGGCCGGCAGCAGCCGTGCGCGAGGCCGCTGCGGCCGGCCAGCGTGCGTTCGGCGAGAACTACGTGCAGGAGGGTGTCGACAAGGTCGAGGCCCTGCGCGAACTCGGGCTCGAGTGGCATTTCATCGGGCCCTTGCAGAGCAACAAGACCCGGCTCGTGGCCAATGCGTTCGACTGGGTGCATAGCATCGATCGGCTGAAGATCGCCGAACGTCTGTCCGCGCAGCGCGACGTGCATCTCCCCCCGCTCAATGTCTGCATCCAGGTCAATGTCAGTGGCGAGGAAAGCAAGAGTGGCGTCGCGCCCATCGATGCGGCCAGCCTGGCGGCTGCAGTGGCGGCGCTGCCGGGCCTGCGCTTGCGCGGCCTGATGTGCATCCCGGAGCCGAGTGCCGATCCGGCGCTTCTGCACGCCCGCTTTGCGCTGCTGCGCCGGCTGAAGGACGAGCTTGCCGCGAGCGGCCTCACACTCGACACCTTGTCGATGGGCATGTCCCATGATCTCGAAGCCGCTGTAGCCGAGGGGGCCACCGTCGTGCGCGTCGGCACGGCGATCTTCGGCGAGCGCCAGGCAGGCGCTTTTGCTCAACCCGGCTGATGCGGCGCCTGGGCGGCATCGGCTCAAGTAAATCGGTTCAACCCAAACGGATCAAATCATGAAGATCACTTTTCTCGGCGGCGGCAACATGGCGAGCGCCCTCATCGGCGGCATGATCGAGCGCGGCTTCGCGGCGACCGATATTGCCGTCGTCGAGCTTGGCGAACAGGCGCGCGCTGCGCTTGCGGCGCGCTTTGGCGTCGGTGTGCATGCGTCCCTCGATGCCGCGGCGCTGGCCTGCGATGTATTGGTGCTGGCGGTCAAGCCGCAGCAGATGAAGGCGGCGCTGGCGCCGATTGCGGGTCGCCTGCAGGGGCAATTGGTGATCAGCATCGCCGCCGGGCTGCGCCTGGCCGATCTCGGGCGCTGGCTGGGTACGCCGGAGCGGCCTCATGCGCGCGTAGTGCGCTGCATGCCCAATACACCGGCCCTGATCGGCTGCGGCGTCACCGGCCTGTATGCTGACCCCTCGGTGGATGAGGCTGGGCGCGCGGCTGCCGAGCGCATCCTGGCTGCGGTCGGCAGTACGGTATGGGCGACCGAAGAGGGGCAGATTGACGCGGTGACGGCAATTTCAGGAAGCGGGCCGGCCTATGTGTTCCACTTCATCGAGGCGCTCGAGTCCGCCGGGTGCGCCCTCGGCTTCGACCAGGCCAGTGCGCGCCGGCTGGCGATCGATACCGTGCTCGGTGCGGCCAGGCTGGCGGCGAGCGCGGAAGACTCACCCGCCGTGCTGCGCCAGAAGGTCACCTCGAAGGGTGGCACCACCGAAGCGGCCCTGGCCAGTCTGGCGGCGTCGGGCTGGCACGATGCGCTGGTCGAGGCGGTACGCGCAGCCGAGGCCCGTGGTCGCGCCCTGGGTGAAGAACTGGGCAAGGACTGAACATGCTCGCGAACATCCTGCTGCTGGTGCTCAACACCGTCTGCGGCTTCATTACCCTGATGCTGCTCGCGCGCTTCTACATGCAGTGGCAGCGCATCTCCTTCCGCAACCAGATCGGCCAGTTCGTCGTGACCACCACCGACTGGGTGGTACGTCCGCTGCGCCGCTTCATCCCCGGCGTGCTTGGCCTCGACCTCGCGAGCCTGCTGCCAGCGTGGCTCGTTCAGGTGCTGCTGGTGGCCTTCGAGCTCAGCCTGCGCGGCGCGGTGTTCAGCGGCAATGCCGGCGCAGTGGCCTTGGGCTTGCTCGGCGTGGGCCTGATCGAGACCGTGCGCATGATGATCTATCTGCTGTTCGCGGTCGTGCTCGGTTCGGCCGTGCTGTCCTGGGTCAGCCCGCACGCACCGCTTGCGCCGCTGCTGCATGCCCTTGCCGATCCCTTTCTGCGCCCGTTCCGCCGCGTGGTGCCGAGCATCGCCAATGTTGACCTGTCGCCGCTCGTGCTGTTGCTGGTGCTGCAGATCGTGCTGATGGTGCTGGCCGGGCTGCGCGGCGGCTTTGCGCCGCTGCTGTTCGGGGCCTGAGCCCGGGCTTGCCTGAAGTGGAGCCGGCCCTGCAGGGCCGGCTCTCACAGCCTTAGTCGACCGCGTACATCACCTGCCCCTCTACCAGGGTGTAGCGCACCTTGCCCGGCAGCTCCATGCCGAGGAAGGGCGTGTTCTTGCCCTGGCTGCGCAGGTTGTCACGGGTAACGGTGACGTGGGTGTCGGGGTCGAACACGCAGATGTCCGCACGTGCACCTACCGCCAGGTGGCCGGCCTTGGTGATGCCGACGATCCTGGCCGCATCGGAGGTGATGCGGGCGAGGCCATCAAGCAGCGACAGGCCGGCGCGCTCGGCCCATTTCAGCGTGAGCGGCAGCAGCAGCTCCAGGCCGGTGGCACCGGGCTCGGATTCCGAGAAGGGGGCTTGCTTGCCGTCGTCGTCCACCGGGGTGTGGTCCGAGCACAGCGCGTTGACGCGGCCTTCGGCCAGCCCTCGACATAGCGCCTCGCGATCGCGCTGGCTGCGCAGCGGCGGGATGAGGTGGCAGTTGGAGTCGAAGTAGCCGATATCCATGTCGCACAGGTGCACATGGTTGATCGACACGTCGCAGGTGACGTCCATGCCCTCGGCACGTGCCTGCTCGATGAGCGCCAGGCCGGCAGCGGACGACAGGCGGGTGATGTGCAGGCGTGCGCCGGTGATCTTGGCAAGCTCCAGATAGGTGAACAGCGCCACCGTCTCGGCGGCGACCGGGATCCCTGCCAGGCCCATGCGCGTGGCGACTTCACCGTCATGGGCGTTGCCGCCGCGCGACAGGAAAGGTGCGAGCGGTTGCAGCCAGACACGGAAGTCGAAGGTGGCGGCGTACTGCAATGCACGCATCAGTACGGCGTTGTCGACGATTGGCACGTTGGCCTGCGAGAAGGCAACGCAGCCGGCTTCGACCAGTTCGGCCATCTCCGACAGGCGCTCGCCCTTGAGACCGATGGTGAGCGCGCCCACAGGGTAGATGTGGGCGCGGTTGAGCTTCTTGGCGCGGTAGGTGAGCATCTCGACCAGCCCGGGCTCGTCGAGCGCGGGGTCGGTGTCGGGCGGGATCGCCAGGCTGGTGACGCCGCCGGCCATCGCCGCCTCCATCTCGGATTCGAGCGTGGCGCGGTACTCGAAGCCGGGTTCGCGCAGGCGTGCGGCGAGGTCAATGAAGCCGGGGGCGACGACCAGGCCGCTGGCGTCGATCGTGCGCTCGGCGACGAAGCCGTCCGGCGCCTGGCCGAGGGCGACGATCTTGCCGCCAGATACATACACGTTCTGCACCGCGTCGCTGCGGTTGGCCGGATCGATGACGCGGCCGTTGGAAATCAGGATGTTCATGCTCTATTGCCTATCGGTAGTGGGCGCTCAGTGGCTGCCCAGCATGCTCATGACCGCCATGCGTACGGCGATGCCGAAGGTGACCTGGGGCAGGATGACCGCCTGCGCGCCGTCGGCCACTGCCGAGTCGATCTCGACGCCGCGGTTCATCGGCCCGGGGTGCATCACGATGGCGTCGGGCTTGGCCAGCGCCAGCTTTTCGGCGGTGAGGCCCCAGATCTTGTAGTACTCCTGCGGTGTGGGCAGCAGCGCGCCGTTCATGCGCTCGTTCTGCAGGCGCAGCATCATCACTACGTCCACACCCTTCAGCCCCTCGCGCATGTCGTGGAACACGCGTACGCCCAGCTTCTCGACCTCGGTCGGCAGCAGGGTCTTGGGACCGATCACGCGCACCTCGGGCACGCCCAGCGTGGTCAGCGCGGCGATCTGGCTGCGCGCCACGCGCGAGTGCAGCACGTCACCGACGATCGCCACCGTCAGGTTGGTGAAGTCCTGCTTGAAGTGGCGGATCGTGTACATGTCCAGCAGGCCCTGCGTCGGGTGCGCATGGCGGCCGTCGCCGGCATTGACCACGTGGATGTGGTCGCGCCCGGTATTCTGCAGGTGCTGGGCGATGAGCATCGGTGCACCGCTGGCGGCGTGGCGCACGACGAACATGTCGGCCTGCATCGCACACAGGTTGTCGACGGTGTCGAGCAGGCTCTCGCCCTTGGCGGCCGAACTGGTGTTGATGTTGAGGTTCACCACGTCGGCCGACAGGCGCTTGGCGGCGATCTCGAAGGTGGTGCGGGTGCGCGTCGAGTTCTCGAAGAACAGGTTGAATACGCTCTTGCCGCGCAGCAGCGGCAGCTTCTTGACCTCGCGTTCGGCGACTTCGGTGAAGGGCGCGGCGGTGTCGAGGATGGCGGTGAGGATGTTGCGCGGCAGACCGTCGAGGGTCAGCAGGTGTTGCAGTTCGCCGTGCTTGTTGAGTTGGGGGTTGCGCATCGGGCGTGCCTCGGTATCAGCGGTTGGCCTGGGTGAGCTGGAGGGAGAATACGCCGTCCTCGTCGCGCCGCAGGTCCAGGTTCTGCTCGCGCGCCAGCGGCGTGGGCAGGGTGTGGGCGCAGTAGCGCGCGGCGACCGGCAGTTCGCGGCTGCCACGGTCGACCAGGACCGCGAGCTCGACCATGGCCGGACGGCCGAAGTCGAAAAGTTCGTTGACGGCCGCGCGCGTGGTGCGGCCGGTGAACAACACGTCATCGACCAGGATGACGTGGGCACCGTCGACATTGAACGGGATGTCCGTCTTCTGCGGCTTGGCGTGCAGTCCCTTGCTCGCGTAGTCGTCACGGTAGAAGGAGACGTCGATGGCGCCCAGGGGCTGGGCGATGCCGAGCTCGCGGTGCAGGCGCTCGGCCAGCCAGAGGCCGCCGGTGTAGATGCCGACAAGGGCGGTTGCGGGGCTGACCTGCGGGCGGATCTGTTCGGCGAGCGTTTGATACAGGGCTTCGGCGTCAAGGTCTTTCATGGCGGCGTGTGTCCAGGAAGGTTTGCAGGATGATCTGGGCCGCGGCGGCGTCGAGCACGGCCTTGCGTTCGCGCCAGTGCCTGAGGCCGGCGTCGGCAAGTTCGACCTCGGCAGCGACCGAGCTCAGGCGTTCGTCCGCGGTGAGGACGGGCAGGCCGAAGCGGCCGTGGAGCTGGTTGGCAAAGCGCTGGCAGCGCGCGGTCAGCGCATGTGCGCTGCCGTCGAGGTGAGCTGGAATGCCAACCACCAGCGCGACCGGCCGCCATTCGGCGATGAGTCGGGCGATGGCCTTGAAGCGGGCGTCGTTCGATTCGTCGTGCAGCGTGGTAAGGGCGCTGGCCTGCCCGGTCTCGAGTTCGCCGGTGGCGACGCCGATGCGGGCGAGACCGAAGTCGAAGCCGAGCAGCGTACCGCGAGCGGGCAGCGCCGCACCCGCGGGCGTGGTTTCGTGACCTGTCGTCGCGGCGCGAGCCGCATCAGGCATGCCCGGCGACCTCGCTGAGGTTGGCGAAATCGACGCCCAGCTTCTGCATGGCCGCGACCAGGCGTTCTTCGGGCGGCAGATCGAACACGATCGCCATGTCGGCAGGCACGGTCAGCCAGGCGTTGTCCATCAGTTCCTGCTCGAGCTGGCCCGCAGCCCAGCCGGCATAGCCAAGCGTGACCAGCACGTCGCGCGGCTCGCCATGGGCGCCGATCGCCTGCAGAACGTCGCGGCTGCTGGTCAGGCCAATCTCGTCGTTGACCTTGAGCGTCGAGTGCCATTCGCCGAGCGGGCGGTGGAGCACGAAGCCGCGGTCGGTCTGGACCGGACCGCCGAAATACACCGGCTGCGCATCGAAGCCGGGCGCATCGAGCGGCAGGTCGATGCGCTCGAACAAGGTGTGCAGCGTCATGTCGATCGGCCGGTTCACGATGATGCCGAGCGCACCCTGCTCGTTGTGTTCGGCGATGTAGGTGAGTGTGCGCGTGAAGTGCGGATCGGCCATGTTGGGCATGGCGATCAGGAAGTGATGCGTGAAGTTGGCCGTGGGTGTATCCATGCGCCGATTTTACGCCGATCACCCCGGTTCATGGCGCGGGGCCTGTGTCAATTTTGGTGTGGAGATCGTTGGCCCGCTCCGGGCCCCGAGTGCAGGCGCTTTGCGCCTGGACTCGGGGCGGCAGGGCGTCCGTGCTACATCCTGAACCGGCGCAGCATGCTGTCGATGTTCTTGGCCATCTCGTGCAGCGTGTGTGCGGCGACGGAGGTCTGCTCGACCACGCTGGCGTTGTGCTCGGCCATCTCGGCGATGCGCTCGACGTTGCGGGCGATGTCATTGGCGGCTGCGCCCTGTTCGCGCAAGGCCGTCGAGATCTCGCCGACCACGCTGTCGACTGCCTGGGCGCTGGCGTCGATGCGGCCGATGGCCTCGCCTGCCTGATTGGCGACGGCGACCCCTTCGGTTGCGGTGGTGGCGCTGTGTTCCATGACGCCGGACACGTCACCGACGCTGTTCTGGATCGCGCCCACCAATTGGCCGATCTCGGTGGTGGAGAGCGCGGTGCGTTCGGCCAGCTTGCGTACTTCGTCCGCCACCACAGCGAACCCGCGGCCTTGCTCGCCGGCCCGTGCAGCCTCGATTGCGGCGTTGAGGGCGAGCAGGTTGGTCTGGTCGGCGACGTCGCGAATCACCCCGACCACACGCGAGATCTCGCTGGTGCGATCGCGCAGCTCGCTCACCCGGAGCGTAGCGGAATGCGTGCTCTCGGCGATCGATCGCATGCCGGTCACCGCCTGGTTGATCACGGCGCTGCCCTGCTTGCTCTGGTCGCCCGCCTCCTGCGCCAGGCGCGCAGCTTCGCGCGCCGAGTCGGCGACGTGGTTGATGCTGACCGTCACCTCCTCGACCGAGGCCGCCATCGATGCCGCGGCTTCGCTCTGATGCCCCGAGGCTTTGGCCACACTATCCGCCGAGGTGGTCAGCTGCAAGGCCGAGCTCGACAGCTGCTCCGCCGAGTGCTGCAGGGCGCCGATGATCTGGCGCAGGTTGCGTTGCATGGCTTCAAGGGCAGCGCCGAGTCGGCTGAGTTCGTCATTGCCGCCGCTGAGCGCGATTGGGCGGTCAAGGCGCCCTTCGGCGATCGTCTCCGCCGTCGCGAGTGCTTCGCCAAGCGGACGCGTGATCGAGCGCAGGATCGCGAAGCCCACCATGAGCCCCAGCAGTACGGCGGCGATGACCAGGCCTGAGAGCAGCCACTGCTGGCCGCGGTAGGCGCGCTCGGCATCCGCCGTCAGCGCCTCGCCCTTCTTGAGTTGAACCGCGGCGAGTTGATCGAGCAAGGTGAAGCGCGACATCATCATTGCCTGCCCTTCGACGATGAAGCGACGCTGGACCGCCATCGAGAAGTCGTCCTGGCTCAGGGCCGAAGTCGTATCGCGAACCAGGGGCAGAATCTCCTTGAGCGCTTCGTCGAACTGCGCCACCAGGGCGCGCTCTTCGGCATCGATGGATCGTCCCGCCTGATAGCCCTGCCAGCTCTGGGTCAAGGTGGCCACATGCTTGGTGACCCGTTCCAGGTGCAGCGACGTCGGGTGATTGTGCAGTGCCACCAGTGCGTGCCCGGGCTGATGCTGAAGCGCACGCAGCAGCTCGAGGTTGATCCCCTGAACTGCCCCCCGGACCTCGCCCAGGTGCTGCATCGGCGTCAGCTGTTCGGTATGCATGCGCTGCAGGCTGGATACGGTCGATGCCATGCCATAGAGGCCGAGTGTGCCAATGCCGAGCATGAATGCCAGCATAAGCACCTGCAGGATACCCAGGCGTAACCCTACTCTCAGTGAGGAAAAGAGGCCATTCATTCAGAACTCCGATTCTTCGGGATGTTGTTGTTGGACACTGCCAGGGGGTGCTGACCAGAATATCGGCAGGGCGTGGTCATGTCTTGAGCCGCCGCGGTCCGATCACTTGGTCCGTGTCTGGTGAGCCGAGGGAATGTGTGCAGGATGCGCCATAATGTGTTCAAACTTGTCCTGGACAAAACATGCCATCCGCCCTTGTCTGGTTTCGCCGTGACCTGCGCAGCTTCGACCATGCCGCCTTGTATCATGCCTTGCGCTTTGCCGATCGTGTGCATTGCGTTTTCGTGTTCGATAGCGCGATTCTCGATGCGCTGCCCTCGAAAGCCGACCGCAGGGTCGAGTTCATACAGCGCAGCCTGATCGAACTCGATGCCGGGCTCGATGCCCTGTCCCGCGCAGCGGGAGGTGGGGGGGCAGGGCTGATCGTCCGCCATGGCCGTGCCGATGAACTGATCCCGGCGCTCGCGCTCGAGTTGGGTGTGGACAAGGTATTCGCCAACCGCGATTACGAACCGGCGGCGATCCAGCGCGACAGCCGTGTGGCTCAGCGCCTGGCTGAAGCCGGTATCGGCTTCGAGGATTTCAAGGACCAGGTCGTGTTCGAGCGCGACGAGGTGCTGACCCAGGCTGGCCGTCCGTTCAGCGTATTCACGCCGTACAAGAATGCCTGGCTGAGGATGGTGGACGAAGCCTGCCTCGCGTCGTGGCCCGTCGAGCCCCTTGCAGGCCGCCTGGCGCCACGGCAGGCTGGCGACGGCGTACCGGCGCTCGGCGCGATCGGTTTCGAGGCGACCAACCTGACCGCGATGAGGATGCCGGTGGGCATGAGTGGCGGCAGGCAGCTGTTAGACGACTTTCTCGCCCGCATCGAGCGTTACAAGCGCGCCCGCGACTTCCCCGCGGTGAAAGGGGTGAGCTATCTGTCGACCCACCTGCGCTTTGGCACGGTGTCGGTGCGCCAGCTTTGCGCGGCGGCGCGCAGCCGCGGTGGCGAGGGGGCGGAATGCTGGCTCGGCGAGCTGATCTGGCGCGACTTCTACCACATGATCCTTTGGCACAACCCGCATGTGCTCGAGCGCGCCTTCCGACCGGAGTACGCGGCGATCGTCTGGGACGACGACGCTGAGCTGTTCGAGGCCTGGTGCGAGGCGCGCACAGGCTATCCGATCGTGGATGCGGCCATGCGCCAGCTCAACCAGACCGGCTACATGCACAACCGGCTGCGCATGATCGTGGCGTCTTTCCTGACCAAGGACCTGGGTATCGACTGGCGGCGCGGCGAGCGCCACTTCGCCGACCACCTCAACGACTACGATCTTGCGGCCAACAATGGTGGCTGGCAGTGGGCGGCCTCTACCGGCTGCGATGCCCAACCCTGGTTCCGCATCTTCAACCCGGTAACTCAGTCGCAGAAGTTCGACCCGGAGGGGCGTTTCATTCGCCGCTACCTGCCCGAGCTTGCACGCGTGCCGGACAAATTCATCCATGCGCCGTGGACAATGGGCGGCATCGATCAGAGCGCATGCCGGACCCGGATCGGCGCGGACTATCCGGCGCCGATCGTGGATCACGCGGCCGCACGCGAGCGCACGCTGCTGCGCTTCGGGGTGCTCAAGGATGGTGGATGAGTCTGCACGGCAGCGTGCAGGCTCGGGCCGCAATGCGGGACAATGCGTGTCCTGTCCCCGGATCCTGCACCATGACCGCCGAGCCTTTCGATTTCGACCGCATCATCGACCGCCGCAGCCTGCCGAGCGAGAAGTGGGGGCGCTATGCCGGGCGCGACGTGCTGCCGCTGTGGGTCGCCGACATGGATTTCGCGGCGCCGCCTGCGGTGCTCGAGGCGCTGCAGCAGCGCGTTGGCCATGGCGTGTTCGGCTACACGGAGGCCTGGCCCTCGCTCGTCGACGCGGTGATCGACGGTTTGCGGCGCGACCACGATTGGTCGATCGAAGCCGACTGGCTGGTGTGGCTGCCGGGCGTGGTCACGGGCTTCAACCTCGCCTGCGCCATCGCGGGCGAGGCGGGCGATGGCGTGCTGACTGCCGCGCCCGTGTATCCGCCTTTCCTGAGTGCGCCGGCGAACGTCGGCCGGGTGCTGCAGCGCTGCGATCTGGCGCTGCAAGACGGGCGCTGGCAGTGGGACTGGGACGCGCTTGCCGCAGCCAGTTCGTCGCGAAGCCGCCTGCTGCTGCTGTGCAGCCCGCACAACCCGGTCGGCCGCGTGTTCGACGAGGCCGAACTGCGTCGTCTTGCAGCGTTTGCGGCCGAGCGTGACCTGCTGATCTGCTCGGACGAGATCCACTGCGGCCTGGTGCTTGACGAGGCGCGTCAGCATCGCCCGATCGCCGCGCTCGACGAGGCGACGGCGCGGCGCACGATCACCCTGATGGCACCCTCCAAGACCTGGAACATTCCCGCGCTTTACTGCGCCTTCGCGGTGATCCCCGATGACGCGGTGCGTCGACGCTACCGGCAGGCCATGCGCGGCATCGTGCCTCATGCGAACGTACTCGGCATGGTGGCGGCCGAGGCGGCGTATCGCGATGGCGACGACTGGCGGCAGGCGCTGCTTGCCTATCTGCGCGGCAATCGTGCGCGCGTGGTGGAGGCGGTGGGCAAGATGCCCGGGCTTGAGATGGTCGTACCCGAAGCGACCTACCTGGCCTGGATCGACTGCCGGCAGATGATGGCCGAGCGCGCGCAGACCGACCCGACGGCCTTCTTCGAGGCCGCCGGCGTCGGCTTGTCGGATGGTGCAGCCTTTGGCGCTCCCGGCTTCGTCCGTCTCAACTTCGGTTGTCCGCGTGCGACGCTCGACGAAGCCCTCGCGCGCATGGCGCGTGCGCTCGGTGCCTGAGCCGCAGCGCCTGTCTCAGCCGGCCACTCGTCCGCAGTAGCCCGCAACCAGGGCAAGGAGTTCCTCTTCCTGATAGGGCTTGCCCAGGTAGTGGTTGGCACCGATCTCCTGAGCGTAGCGGCGATGCTTCTCGGCCAGGCGCGAGGTGATCATGATCACCGGCAGGTGCTGCAGGCGTTCGTCGGCACGGATGTTGCGCAGCAGGTCGAAACCGTCCATGCGCGGCATCTCGATGTCCGACAGGACGACGTCCGGGCGGGTGTCGATCAGCTGTTCAAGCGCATCGACGCCGTCCTTTGCGGTCAGTACGCGGTAGCCCTCGCGTTCAAGCAGCCGGCCGGTGATCTTGCGCACCGTCAGCGAATCGTCCACCACCATCACCGTCGGCAGGTGAAGCGGCGGCGGCGGGGGTTCGATAGTACCCGGCGCGTCGCCATCCTCATCCGTCAGGCCGCGGCTGGCCAGGGCAACCGGGTTCAGGATGAGCACGACCTCGCCATTGCCGAGCACCGAGGCGCCCGACATGCCGATGATCCGGGTCAGCTGAGGGCCGGCGTTCTTGACGATGATTTCCTGGTTGCCACGCAGGCCGTCGACATGTAGCGCGAGCGTCTGCGCCCCTGCGCGCAGCAGCAGCACCCAGGTATAGCGTTGCGCTTCGGGGCGGGCATCGTGGTCGCCGAGCAGCCGCGGCAGATAGCGGTAGGCGAAGTGCTCGCCCTGCCAGTTCAGGCCGCGTTCGTCCTGCACCTTGCGCAATGCGTCGGGCTTGAGTTCCATGGCCTGGACGACCATGTTCGATGGAATGGCCCAGGTCCGCGCACTTGCCCGTACCAGCAGCGCCTGGGTGACGGCGAGGGTGAGGGGAAGGTGGATGTGGAAGCGCGTGCCTTCGCCGCGGCGACTGCTGACGTCCACCCGGCCCCCGGCTGCTGCGGTCTGCGCCTTGACCACGTCCATGCCGACGCCGCGCCCGGAGACTGCCGACAGCTCGCTTGCCGTGCTGAATCCGGAGACGAAGATCAGGTTGGTGAGCCGCTTGTCGTCGGGGTGTTCGCCGGGACCGATCAATCCACGTTCGCGCGCACGTTGGGCGATGCGCTCGAAGTCGAGGCCGGCACCGTCGTCGGCGATCTCGATCGCGACCTCGTTGCCCTCCTGAGTCACCTTGAGGTCGATGCGACCGGTCTCCGCCTTGCCGGCGGCGCGGCGTGCGGCCGGGGTTTCGATGCCGTGGGCGACGGCATTGCGCAGCAGATGCTCGAGCGGGGCTGCGACCTGTTCGAGCACGCTGCGGTCGAGCTCGATGCGTCCGCCGCGCAGGTCGAGCGTGGCACGTTTGCCGAGTTCGCGAGCACTTTGCCGAACGACCTGGTAGAGCCGACTTGCCAGGCTGTCGAAGGGCAGCATGCGCACCTGCATGAGACCTTGCTGCAGATCGCGTGACAGGCGCGCCTGGCCGTTGAGCGCGATGTCGGCGCCATCCAGGTTGTGGAGCAGATTCTGCTGGACCGTGGTGACGTCGTTGACGCTCTCGGCCATCATCCGCGTCAGTTCCTGCAGACGGGTGTAGCGGTCGAGCTCGAGCGGGTCGAACTCGCCGTGTTGCGATTCCGCCTGGGCGATGCGTGACTGCATCTGCACCTCGGCCTGGATCTCGACCTCGCGCAACTGGTTGCGCAGGCGGATGACGTTTTCGGTCAGGTCCAGCAGCGAGCGGCGCAGGGTGCGCAGTTCGCCGTCGATTCGGCTGCGCGCGACGCCGATTTCGCCCGCCTGGTTGACGAAGCGGTCGATCAGCTCGGCACGCACGCGCAGTGTTGGGGTGGCGATGGTTTCGCCCTCTCCGCCCTCTGCCACTGCGCTGATGGGCCGTGCGTCTGCGTCCGTAGCGACGCCGGCCGCCGCCTCGGGCACGGGCGCGGACTCGGTTGCCGCAGCCGCAGGCGCTCCCGGAAGGGCGAGGTTGTCGATGAGCTGCTCGCACGTATCGAGGCCGAGGGCGAGCTCGTCGGCGAGGCTGGCTGCCGCCTCGCGCGCCGCGACCCCATCCTCGAGACGCGACTCCAGTGCGTGCAGGCGGGCGCCGAGCTTCATCGCACCGGTCATGCGTGCGCTGCCCTTCAGCGAGTGCAGCACGCGTGCGACCGCACGTGGATGTTCCTCGGACGCGGGCTCGTTGCGCCAACTGCGTAGCGTCGCATGCAGTTCGGTCAGCAGTTCGGCGGCTTCTTCCAGGAAGATCGGCAGGAGCTGCGTGTCGACGTCGTCGTGCTGCGCGGCCTCGTCTTCGGGCGCTGCCGTGCGCCCGGCGGCCGGGCTGGCCGGCGCAGCGCCGCCTGCGGCCGCGCTCGGCTGCACATCGTGGCCAACGTCCTCGTGTTCCACTTGTGCGATCGGTTCGACGCCTGCGCCCGCCTGATTGTCTGTTGGCGAAGCGATGACGTCTTCGTGCTCGGCAGGCGGCGCAGGCGGCTGTGCCGGGAAGCCCGCATCGAGTGCGCGGATAAGCGCTTGCTGTGGCTCGGGCGCCTGCAGTGCGCAGACGTCGTCGAGCATCTGCCGCAGTGCGGCGAGGCTGGCGTCGAGTACTTCGAGCTCGCTTGCATCGGGGCTGCGCCCACCATCGCGCAGGCGCCCGAGCGCGTGCTCGAGTGCGCGCCCCAGCTGGTGGGGCGCCGTCAGCCTCGCAGTGCCCGAGATGCCTGCGTACGTATGGGCGGCGCGTTGTGCGGCCAGCGTCGGGCCGCCGCTACCCTCGAGACGCAGGCGCTCGAACTCGATCTCGAGCGCGTCCAGGTGCTGTGCAGCCTCCATGCAGTAGAGCTCGTGCAAGGCTCGCGAGATCGACTGTCCGTCGAGTTCGATCGACTCGGCAGCGGCGGACGTCTCAGCGCTGGGCTGTGCTGCCGAGGGGGCTTCGGCCGCGGCGGCTGCGGGCGTGCCGAGATCCTCGACGGCCTCTTCCGCGTCGAGCTGATCGGCTTCGGCGGTGGAGGGCATGATGCCGATGTCACCGATATCGCCATCGAGCAGATAGTCGGCAGCTTCGATGGTGACCCCGGTTTCCGCCGCCGGCGCCGGTTCCACCGCTACGGTTTCGTCGCCCAAGGCCGGTAGCGGCAGGATCTCACCCTCGTCGCCGAGTTCGAGGGTGGGGAAGTCGAGCGCGGTGACGCCTGCATCGGCTTCGATGCGGGTGTCCGTCGCTGCCTCGGGCGACCATTCCGGCGCCGACTCGGGGGCAAGGGGGGGGGCGAGGGGGGGCTCTTCCGCAGCGCGCAGGCGCTCGGCTTCTGCGGTCAGCGCTTGCGCATCGGGAATGCTGCCGCTGCCCGCCTGCAGGCTGGATACCCAGCTGTCGAACAGTTGCTGTCCGTCATCGACGAAATGCAGCAAGGCAGGTGTGATCGGCCAGTCCAGCTGCAACCAGCGGTTGAGCGTTTGCTCTACCGCCCACGCTACCTCGCCGAGCGCGCTCAGGCCGACCATGCGGCCGCTGCCCTTCAAGGTGTGGAAGCCACGACGAATGGTGATGAGATGCTCGCCCGCGGACGGCTCCGTGCGCAGCAGTTCAAGGTGCTCGCGCACCGTGGCGAGGACCTCGACGGCCTCCTCGATGAAGATCGCGAGCAGTTCCGCATCGATCTGGCTGGCGCTGCTCGCCACCGGCACAGCGGGCGTGGCGGTCGGGATCTCGAGCGGGGCCAGTAACGGTGGAGCGATGTCGAATTCGAGCGCCGCGGCGTCTTCGAGGTCTTCGATGAGCGTGATCTCGTCATCATCGCGCTCCTGCGGCAGCAGGGCCTCGGGCTCGCTGCGTTCATCCGTGGCCTGTGTCGGCGCCGGGGGCGCCGTTGGGCCAGGCGTGGCGATTGCCGTGTCCCCTACGGATGCGCAGGCTTCGGAGGCCGGGGCGGGTTCCGCCTCCGCTTCGGTGCACACGCCGGCGGGGGCGAGTTCGGCGGCCGTGTAGCCTGCGGCCTGGACCGACGCCGGCTGCTCCTGGGCCGCATGCGGGTTGAGCAAGTCGTCGAGGCGGACGTTGCCGCGAGGTAGCGCCTCGATGTAGAAGCCCAGGGCCGAGAGCGTGTGGGCAAGGGCTTCGAACTCGCCCGGGCTGTCGCTGCTCTCGGCGTGGGCGAGACCGGCGATACGGGTCGAGGCGTCGCGAACCAGGCGCAGTGCGTCGGTTTCGCCGAGCATGCTCAGCGCGCCGATGATCTGCTGCAGCGGTTTGTGCAGGTGCTGCAGCGGCTCGCGCTTGGCCTGGTTGCGGAAGAAATCGTCCAGCGCCTGTTCGACCAGGGCGAGGCTGGCGAGCATTTCCTTGGCGACCTGGGCGAGTGCCGCCTTCTCCTGCGACTGGGCTGCGCTGCCGAGGTCGAGGGCGCCTCCATCCTCGGGCAGCGTCTCGCCGCGCTGCAGGCTCGCGAGGCGGGCGAGAGCGATATTCACCCGCCGGGCAAGGTCGGCATCGGGGGGGCGGCGCTCGAAAGCCGTTTCGAGCATCAACAGATCGGTTGCGAGTTCGAGCGCACCTGCGTCGGTGAACTGGAGCGGGTCGCGGCGCAGCCAGCGCGCAAAGCCAAGCATGGCATCGAGCAGCCGCAGGGCGACCGGACGTTCGAGCGGGCGTGCAGCGAGACTGAGCGCCTCGAGCGCGTCGTCGAACTGGGCCAGCGCAACGGCGGTGCCTGAGCAGAATGCGTCCCAGTGCTCGCGGGCCTGGGCAAGCTGTCGGTTGAGGCGCTCGAGCAGGGGGGCGATCGGTGTCTCGCTGACTGCTGCTCCGGGCTCCGGGATCAGTCCATCGAGCTGCCAGCACGCTTTCACCTCGGCTTGCTGCGGGGTATGCGTGGGGCTTGTGGCAATGCGGTACAACAACTCGCGCACAAGCCGGTCGGGTGCCGAAGGTGTCCCGGCAAGCAGGCGCCGGAACTGCGCATCGACCTGTGCGCACAGGCGCTTGAGCGCCGGGTCGGGCGTACTGTCGTCGTGGATCAGGGTGTCGAAGAAGCCCAGGCTCACCCACCACAGGGTGTGTGTGGGGGTCGCGCGCTGCAGCGCTTCGACTTCGGCCATGGCTTCGCGCATGGCGCGCGCGCCGTCGCTCGCCGGCCCCTTGCGCAGCCATTCGAGCAGGCCGCGCTCGAAGCGGCTGCGCGCTGCGCGCAGGCTGGTGGCAAGGTCTTCCGTGGGCGTCCGTGCCGGCGTGCGCAGTGATGGGCGGCGCGACAGGTCGGGATGGAACAGGTCGACCGGTCCTGCATCGCTGAGGCCGCGGGCAGCACCGAGGGCAAGGTAATGCGGCGCCAGGCGCAGCGCCTGGTCGGGCGCGCCGTGGGCGATTTCCTCGAGGTAGTTGCCGATCACGGCCAGTGCGCGCCGGGCGAGCGCCCGATGCGCCGGGTCGGCCGGCTGTTCGCCGCGGATCATGTCGCCCAGCAGTTGCTCGAGGGTGTCCGCGAACTGGGTGAGACCGTCGAGGCCCACGATCGACAGCGCGCCGCGGACCTGATGGAGGTGAGTCTGCGCGAACTGCAGTGCGGATGTGCCTGATCCGGCGTCCTGAAGGCCTTCGTCGGCCCGGGCAAGCGCGGCGTCGATCTCGCCCTTGACCCAGGTCAGCGGTCCGAGGTCCGGCGCGGTGGCGTTTGTCATGGTGGGGTTCCGCGTACCGGAGGTCAGACCTTGAAGCCCGAAACCGAGCCCTTGAGTTCGACTGCGAGCTCGGCGAGCTGGCCGATCGACACCGCCGTCTGCTTGGTGCCAAGCGTGGTCTGTTCGGTGATGCCGAGGATGTCCTTCATGCTTGCCGCGACGCGTCCGGCCGAGGTGGCCTGTTGTTCGGTGTCGATCGAGATCTGTTCGATCAGGCGTGCGGTTTCCTGCGTGAACTGGCCGATCTCGGCAAGCGCCTGGCCGGCGGCGTCGGACAGCTGGGCGCCTTCGACCACATTGCGGGTGGCGTTCTCCATCGCGCTGACGGCATCCTGGGTGTCGGTCTGGATGGTCTTCACGATCGCGGCGATCTGCTTGGTCGCCTCGGCCGAGCGTTCGGCGAGCCGCTGCACTTCCTCGGCAACGACGGTGAAGCCGCGCCCCGCTTCGCCTGCCGAGGCGGCCTGGATGGCGGCATTGAGCGCCAGCACGTTGGTCTGTTCGGTGATGTCCGAGATCAGCTCGACGATTTCGCCGATCTCCTGCGAGGACTCGCCGAGGCGCTTGATCCGCTTCGCGGTCTCCTGGATCTGGCCGCGGATGTCGTTCATGCCACGGATGGTGTTTTCCACCGCGTCTGCGCCCTTGCGGGCCGCTTGCAGCGAGCTGCGTGCGACCTGTGCGGACTGCAGTGCGCGTGCCGACGCTTCGGACATCGACTGCGCCATGTGTTCGACGCTGTTGCCGGCCTCCTCGATCTCCTGGGACTGGCGATCGGTTGCGGCCAGCAACTCGGTCGAGGTGCGCTGGGCGGTTTCGGTGGCGGAGGTGACGCGGGAGGCGGCATCGTTGATGCGGCCGACGAGGACGGAGAGCTCCTCGATGGTGTAGTTGACCGAGTCGGCGATGGCGCCGGTGATGTCCTCGGTGACCGTCGCGCGCACGGTGAGGTCGCCGTCGGCGAGGTCGCCCATTTCGTTCATCAGCCGCAGGATGGCCTGCTGGGTGTGGTTGCGCTCGTTCTCTGCATCCTGGCGCTGGCGCTCGGCTTCCTGGCGACGTTGCGCGACATCCGCGCGGTAGGTGCGGGCCATCAACAGCAGCACGACAAGGGCGAGCAGCGTGCAGAGCGCCGCACCCGCATTGAGCGGGCCAATGGCGCTCGAGGTGCCGATGAGCGTGGTGCCGAGCGCAGCGGCCGAAGCACCCAGGGTGCGCGCGTCCGACTGGATGCGCTGTGCCGCGGTGCGACTGGCGGCGAGGGGCTCGAAGGGCTCGGCGAGAGCGGTGGCCGCTTCGCGCACGCTGCCGATGCCGTTCTCGAGTTCGGAGAACAGGCCTGCGTAGTTGCCGTTGGCGTTCGTGCGGCGGAGGCGCTCGAACTGATTGAGCAGGGCTTCCGCATCTTGCTTCAGGCGGGCACCGAGATCCGGTGGCAGGGTGTCGGCGAGCTGCAGCGTCGTCGCGGCATTGGCAATCCCCTGGGAGAGTGTGGCCAGGCGGTGGGCGGCCACGATCTCCCCGGTGCTTGCCTCACCCAGCACGAGCAGGCCGGCGACACGTTCTGCAAGCGCCTGCAGCGTCGGCGCTCGCTCGACGATCACCGCTGCGGCAGCCTTCGCCTCGACCAATACCGGGCCTTGTCCGGTGAGCTGGCCGGCGTCGCTTGCGATCTGCTGCCAGGATTGTTCGAGCTGCTGAAGATGCGGGCGTGCATGTTCAGGCAGAGCCGCCATCGTGCCACCGTCGACTGCGCCGCCCTGGCCAAGGGCGCCGAGCAGGGCGCCGAAGCGGCTGCGCGCATCGCCCAACGCGCTCAGCGCCGCAGCGTCGCCGCGCGCAGCCGGTGGGGCCGCGTTGGCGAGTTGCTGAGAGAGGAACTGCAGTTCGCCTGCCGCGCGCACCTGCAAGGTCGCGGTGGCCGATTCACGGGCCTGGAACACGAGCAGGCCTGCACTGGCTGCGCCGAGGAGGACAAAGAGGGCCCCCAGGCTGCGCAGGCGGGTACCAATGGCGCTCTCGTCCTTGCGCGCTGCCGGGGCACCGGCTTTGCCGGCGCCGGTGTCGATGATGGTGCTGCCGTCGGTGTTGTCGCTGGAGGGCTTGCTGCCGAACAGTGTCATGGCCATGTCGGATGCTCGATCGTCATTGTGTGGGTTCGGTTCGCGTGCATGCGTGCGGTATCAGTGCAGGCCCGCGTCGAGAAAGTCGGGATGGGCAAGCAGGCGCGCCACGTCCAGTTGGTGCCAGATCCGACCCTGCAGGTCGCGCAGTCGGCGCGCAACCCAGGGGCGCCCGTCAGCGTTCGGGTCGGTTTCGAAGTCCTCATGGCTGCGCAGGCCGGACGACGCCGAGACGAGCAGGGCGCAGTGAATGCCCAGGCGGGCGCCGACCAGCAGCAAGCGCGCCCGGCCCGCTGCCACGATGGGGGGCTGGCCGCAGAACTGCGCCAGGTCGACCACGCTGTAGAGCGTGCCGCGTACGTTGGCCAGCCCTCGGTACCAGAGGCGGGTGAGCGGGACTTCGGCCAGTGCAGGTGGGGGAAGGATCTCGCCTGCCTCGGCAAGCTCGATCACCCAGTTCTCGTTGCCGCACTGGAAACCGAGCAGGCCGCGCCGTTCTGCCGTCTTGGACTCGGCGAGCCGGCGGGCGAGGTGCTCCTGAAATTCACGCAGGCTGCCACGGGCCATGTCCGGTCTCAGCCAAGGGCCCGGATGCGGGCAAGCAGTTCTTCGTGGTCGACGGGCTTCACCAAGTAGGCAAAAGCGCCCTGGCGCATCCCCCAGATCTTGTCGGTTTCCTGGCCCTTGCTTGTGCACATGATGATCGGGATCTCGCGCGTCGTTTCGCTGCGGCTGATCGTGCGCGTGGCCTGGTAGCCGTTCATGCCGGGCATCACGACGTCCATCAGGATCAGATCGGGCAGCTCGGTCTTGCTACGGGTGACGGCCTCTTCGCCGCCCTCGGCGGTGATCACCTGGTAGCCGTTACGGGTGAGAAGCTCCTGTAGCGACAGGCGCTCGGTGGGCGAATCGTCCACCACCATAATCTTGCGGATCGGCATCGTCGGGTCCTGCGGGTTGAATGCTCAGCGCGCGCCGCCGCGCGCCGCGTGGTTTGCGACTGCCTTGAGCAGGCTGTCCTTGGTGAATGGCTTGGTCAGGTACTCGTCGGAGCCGACCATGCGTCCGCGAGCACGGTCGAACAGACCGTCCTTGGAGGACAGCATGATCACCGGCGTCGATGCCAGGCGGGCGTTCTTCTTGATCAGGGCGCAGGTCTGGTAGCCGTCCAGCCTGGGCATCATGATGTCTACGAAGATCACGTCCGGGCGGTGGTCGGTGATCTTCGCCAGGGCGTCGAAGCCGTCCTCGGCGAGCAGTACCTCGCATCCGGCCTGGCCGAGAAAGATCTCGGCACTGCGGCGGATGGTGTTGCTGTCATCGATGATCATGACCTTCAGGCCGGCAATATCCATGCTGCTTTCCTGCCAAAACGTCCAAAGGGGCGGGAGTGCGGCAGTCCGCCGCTCAGATCTCCACCATCTCGAAATCTTCCTTGCGTGCCTGGCATTCCGGACAGGTCCAGTTCGGCGGGACGTCCTCCCAGCGCGTTCCCGGCGCAATGCCCTCCTCGGGGAGGCCGGCGGCCTCGTCGTAGATGAAGCCGCAGATGAGGCACATGTAGGTCTTGTAATCGCGATCGGCCATGATTACTCCTGACTCGAGGCGCTGTGCCCCGAGCCCAGCGGTTAGAATTCGCCGCATATTACCGCATTCACCGTCGCGCCCGAGTGGCGCAGTTCTTCAGTCAGCGTTCATGCCCATAGCCATTCCTGAGACCCCGCCCTGTGTGATGTGCCTGTCTGCGGCCGATGCGACCGCCGGCGGAGGCCTTGCTGCCGAAGTTCTGACCCTGGCCAGCATGGGGTGCCATCCGCTGCCAGTGCAGACCGCTGCGCTGGTGCGGGATACACGCGGCATCCACGAGGTGTGGCCGGTCGAGCCCGAACTGATCGTCATGCAGGCGCGCACCGTGCTGGAGGACGTACCGGTCGCTGCGTTCAAGCTCGGTTTCTGCGGTAGCGTCGAGAATGTCGCCTTGATCGCCGAGATCCTGTCCGACTATCCCGAGGTGCCGCTGGTGGTGGAGCCCGCCCTGCAGGCGGCAGTCGCCATGGGCGATGACGGTGACGAGATCGTTGCCGCCCTGTCGGACCTGATCCTGCCGCAGACCACCTTGCTGGTGGCGGGCTACCATGAGTTGTGCCTGCTTGCGGGCATGACCGAGGCCGACGAGGACGATGCGGACGAAGATGCAGTGGTGCCCGATCCCGCCAGTGACGAAGTGCTCGCCCGCCTGTTTGGCTGCGGCACCGAGTTCGTCTTGCTCACTGGCGCCCGGGGGCATGGGCCGCAAGTGGTCAATACCTTGTTCGGCCAGGACGGCGTTGTGCGCACGGATGCATGGTCATACCTGCAGGGCAGCTTCCTGGGGGCGGGAACAACCCTCGCGGCTGCGGCAGCGGCGGCGCTTGCCCATGGCATGGCGCTTCCCGAGGCGGTGCGCGAGGCGCAGGAGTTCACCCACCACACACTGCGCCATGCCTACCGCGCTGGCATGGGCCAGCCACTGCCAGACCGCTTCTTCTGGGCGCGCGGCAAGGATGGTGGCGATGACTGAGCTGTCGACCGAATCTGCTGCCACGACGCTACGTGGCCTGTATGCCGTTACCCCCGACACGCCGGACACGGCGCGCCTGCTCGAACTCACCGAGCAAGTGCTCGCGGGCGCCCCGGTGCTGCTGCAGTACCGCAGCAAGGTCGCCGATGCAGGACTGCGCCGTATTCAGGCACGTGCGCTGCAGGCGCTCTGCCGTCGCGCCGGCGTGCCCTTCATCATCAATGACGACCTTGCGCTGGCGCTCGAACTCGACGCCGACGGCGCCCACCTCGGCCGTGACGACGGTCTGCCGGCTGCGGCGCGCGAAGCCCTTGGCCGTGATCGCATCCTCGGTCTGACTTGCTATGCCGATTGGGCGCGCGCCGCTGAGGGTGCCGAGGTGGGGGCCAGCTACATTGCCTTCGGTGCGATGTTTCCCTCGCAGACCAAGCCGAATGCACCGCCGGCGCCGTTCGCACTGATAAGCCGCGCGCGGCGCGAGCTGGGCCTGCCGGTTGCGGCGATCGGCGGCATCACGCTCGAGAATGCGGCGCAGGTGGTGGACGCAGGCGCGCACCTGCTGGCGGTGGTGAACGACGTTTTCGGCGCTGCTGACCCTGCGGCGCGTGCGCGCGCATACCGCCTCCTGTTCTAGCGCGTCGGTCTGCGGGCGTGACGGTTCTTGATGTGGACGGTGGACCGGCGCCGCATGCGGGCGCCACAATGTCGCCTTTCGCAAGCAGTCCAGGACGAATGCACCATGACCAGTCGTAACGAAACCCTCTTCCAGCGCGCCCAGCAGACCATTCCGGGCGGTGTCAATTCGCCGGTGCGTGCCTTCCGCTCGGTCGGCGGCACGCCGCGCTTCCTGGCGCGCGCCGAGGGCGCCCGGGTTTGGGACGCCGATGGCAAGGCCTATATCGACTACGTCGGCTCCTGGGGGCCGGCCATCGCCGGCCACGCCCATCCCGCCATTGTCGAGGCGGTGCGCGAGGCCGCGCTCAAGGGCTTGTCCTTCGGCGCGCCGACCGAGAGTGAGGTCGAGATGGCAGAGCTGATCTGCGAACTTCTGCCCGCGGTCGAGATGGTGCGCCTGGTCAGTTCCGGCACCGAAGCGACGATGAGCGCGATCCGCCTGGCGCGGGGCTTTACCGGTCGCGATGCCATCGTCAAGTTCGAGGGCTGCTACCACGGTCATGCCGACAGCCTGCTGGTGAAGGCTGGCTCCGGCCTGCTCACCTTCGGCAACCCGTCGTCCGGTGGCGTACCGGCCGATTTCGCCAAGCACACCATCGTGCTCGACTACAACGACCTGCAGCAGGTCGAGGACGTGTTCAAGGCGCGCGGCGGTGAGATCGCCGCCATCATCGTCGAGCCGGTGGCCGGCAACATGAACCTGATCAAGCCGCAGCCGGGCTTCCTCGAAGGCCTGCGCCGGATCTGCACCGAGCACGGCGCGGTACTGATCTTCGACGAGGTCATGACGGGCTTTCGTGTCGGCCCGCAGGGCGTGGCCGGGCGCTACGGCATCACGCCCGACCTGACGACGCTTGGCAAGGTGATCGGCGGCGGCATGCCGGTTGGGGCTTTCGGCGGCCGCCGCGACATCATGGAAAAGATCGCCCCGCTGGGCAGCGTTTATCAGGCCGGTACGCTGTCGGGCAGCCCGGTGGCAGTGGCGGCAGGCATGGTGTCACTGAAGCTGACGCGCGAGCCCGGCTTCTACGAGGGCTTGGCTGCGAGCACTCAACGCCTGGTCTGTGGTCTCGCCGCTGCAGCCAAGGATGCCGGTGTCACCTTCAGTGCGGATTCGGTCGGCGGCATGTTCGGCGTCTATTTCGCCGATAAGGTCCCGGCGTCGTTCTCCGATGTGATGGCTTCGGACAAGGAGCGCTTCAACCGCTTCTTCCATGCCATGCTGGAGGCAGGCCACTATTTCGCGCCCTCGGCCTTCGAGGCGGGCTTCGTATCGGCAGCGCATGGCGCTGCCGAGATCGACGCCACGGTGGCGGCCGCGCGCGAGGTGTTCGCCGGCCTGGCTTGAGGCCGCCGCGGTAACCAGGCCGCGACCCTGTCCAGCCCCTCGCTGCGCGCGACGAAGCTCCGGTAGGAGCGGCGCCAGCCGCGAGGGGTTGAAGGCAACGTGGCGGATCGGAAACGCCCCAAAAGGCTCGCGGCTCGCGCCGCTCCTACAGCGAGCAACGGCGCGTGGGGTCGTCGTAGGAGCGGCGCCAGCCGCGAGGGGTTGAAGGCGACGTGGCGGATCGGAAACGCCCTAAAAAGCTCGCGGCTCGCGCCG